>Ga0169931_10002180_pt1 | contig 32010 bp, 45 predicted proteins | sample Kivu_15m_20L_FD_129675 | JGI IMG/M metagenome (GOLD analysis project Ga0169931, IMG submission 129675) | Freshwater microbial communities from Lake Kivu, Western Province, Rwanda to study Microbial Dark Matter (Phase II) - Kivu_15m_20L... | ecosystem: Environmental > Aquatic > Freshwater > Lake...
CCCCCAAGCTTGCAGTGCACATAGAGCTTTTTGCCGCTCGCCCACTCACGGATCTGATCGATCGCCACTCCACTTTCGATCTGATCCAGGGGCACCAGCACCGAGCCGGGAATCACGGCGATTTCGGCTTCGGGAGGATTGCGCACATCCAGCAGCAGGATGTCTTCCAGCTGGCCATCTATCACGGTTTTCAGCTCGGCCACGGTGATACTGGGCAGGCTGCCAGCCTCCTCCTGGCCCGGAGCACTTCCGCCTACGCCGCAGAACTCCTGGTAGTCGATCAGTTTCTCGATCACAGGCCGCTCGGGGCTGGGCCTCAGCTTCAGCTCCCGGAACTTCATGCCCAGGGCATCGAACAGGAGCAGCCGGCCGCTGAGGCTGGTGCCGATGCCGGTGATTATCTTCACTGCCTCGGTGGCCTGGATCACACCGATGATTCCCGGCAGAACGCCCACCACGCCGCCCTCGGCGCAGGAGGGCACCATGCCCGGCGGCGGCGGCTCGGGGAACAGGTCGCGGTAGTTGGGGCTGCTCTCATCCAGATTGAAAACCGTGGCCTGACCCTCGAAGCGGAAGATCGAGCCGTACACATTGGGCTTACCCAGCAGCACGCAGGCGTCGTTGACCAGGTAGCGGGTGGGGAAGTTGTCGGTACCGTCGCAGACCAGGTCATACGGCTCGATGATCTGCAGCGCGTTCTCACTGGTTAGCGCCGTCTCGTAGAGATCCACCTGGCAGTGGGGATTGATCTCGTGAATCCGGTGCTTCGCCGATTCGATCTTGGGCTTGCCCACCCAGCTGGTGCCGTGAATCACCTGACGCTGCAGGTTGGAGTGGTCCACCAGGTCGAAGTCGACGATGCCGATCCGGCCCACTCCCGCGGCAGCCAGATAGAGCAGCAGCGGCGAGCCGAGGCCGCCGGTGCCCACGCACAGCACCGAGGCTGCCTTGAGCCGCTTCTGCCCCTCCATGCCAACCTCGGGCAGGATCAGGTGGCGGGCGAAACGGGCCACCTCATCGGGGCTGAGCTGGACGCCGCTGGTGTCGGGAGGAAGCATGGCCACTGGGATCAGTTCTCCATTTTCCACGGCAGGCGCAGGGCTGGTGACGGCGGCTGGGCAATCCACCATCCCACCAGCTCCGGTGCCGGGCCCCCTACGCCCATGATCACCATCAATGCCGGCCAGACGCAGAGCCGGCAATCGGTGGCGGAGGGCACCGGACCCGCGGCAGGGTGGCTATGGGCAGAACCCAGCAGCTCCATCCCCCTCATCCTTGCCCACTTCTGGGCCAGCAGTTGTTCGTGGGGGTCAATCGCAAAGCGGCGGTGCCGCTCTCCAGGCTGGGGCCAGACGTTGCAGCAAGGCCAGATGCAAAGCAGTTGCCAGCCATTGTTCTGCCTCAGGCCCAGCAGTAGGGCGCATCCCTCCTCAGGATGGACAGCTGCCAGGATCCGGCGCAGAACGGTGAGCAGCTGCAAATCTGCCCTGAGATGAGCTGGCGCTTGCAAACACACACCGATACCTTGTGGAATAGTCCAACCTTGCTCACCATCCTGTCCATGAGTGATACCACCCCCGACGCAGTTGGGCAGGAAACTGCCACTGGAGTGGAGCCAGGCCCTGCCACCACTCAAAAGGAAGACATCAAGGAATCCACCTCCCAACCAGAGGTGAGCTTCGCTGAGCGCTACGGCGAAATCCTGACCAAGGTGAATTCCACCCTCGACAAGGTGGACTGGAGCCAGATGGGCCGTATCGGCAAGGCCACCGGAGTGATCCTGGTGGTGATCGTCGCCCAGATACTCATCAAGGGAGTGCTCGACACCATCAACCTTCTGCCCGTGGTGCCCGGCCTGCTTGAACTGCTCGGTCTGGTGGTGGTGGGCAATTGGAGCTGGCAGAACCTCACCACCAGTGAGAAACGCGGGGCTGTGGTGTCTAAGCTCCAGAACCTCCGCCAGGAATACCTCGGCTGAGCAATTCGTGGATGCAGGCCTGGGCCCTTTGTTGGTAACCGCCCCCGAACAGGTTGGCGTGGTTGAGCAGGTGATAGAGGTTGTAGAGAGCAGCCCGCTCGCTGGCCCCGGCTGAAAGGGGCCAGCTACCGGTGTAGCCCGCAAAGAAGCTGGGCGGAAAGCCCCCAAACAACCTGGCCATTGCCAGATCCACCTCGCGATCGCCCCAGTAGCAGGCGGGGTCAAAGATGACCCCGCTGCCATTCCTCAGCGAGGCCGCATTGCCGCACCAGAGATCTCCGTGCACAAGCACCGGCTCGCAAGCGTGACCTGCCAACCATTGCGGCACGAGCGCCAGCAGGGCCCCGGCTCCCTGCAACGGCTCGCTCCGTCTTGCGGCCCAGGCCAGCTGGGGCGCAAGACGGCATTCGGCGAAAAACTGGCCCCAACTGGATCGCCATCCATTGAATTGGGGCGCCGAACCGATGAAGTTGGCGGCCGGCCAGCCATAGCCCGCGACCGCTGAGCCGCCGGCACTGTGCCGGTGCAAATCCGCCAGATACTTTCCCAACCGAAACGCCGCACCGGTGTCGACCGAGGCCGCCCCAATCCCCTCGAGATCCAGCCACGGCATCACCAGCACGGCCTGATCCCCAGCCAGGCCCCAGGCCACGGGCTCTGGAATCACCAGGCCTGCTGGCGCGTGGGCAGCCAATGCTGCGAGTCCCTCCACTTCCGCCACAAGCTGGGGCAGGGCCGCGGCCCTGTTGGTTTTTGCAAACAAAACTCCGCCATCGGCAAACTCGAGCCGCCAGATCCGATTGATGCAGCCCCCGCCCACCGGCGTGCGCGCCACCAGGCGGCGGCCGAGCTGACCCTGCAGCCAGGCGGTGAGGGATTCGGCGGGGGCAGCAGCCATGGCGCCCAGGCGGGAAGGCAGCTGCCAGCATGCCCCCATGGAGAAACCCCCTGATGTGGTGGTCGTGGGAGCCGGCATCGCCGGTCTAAGCGCGGCGGCCCTGCTGGCCAAGGCCGGGCTTGGGGTGCAGCTGCTTGAAGCCCACCACCAGAGCGGCGGCTGCGCCGGCACCTTCCGCCGCGGGGTCTACACCTTCGATGTGGGGGCAACCCAGGTAGCGGGCCTGGAACCCGGCGGCAGCCATCGACGCCTCCTGGAGCACTTCCATCTGCCCCTGCCGGCCGCAACGCCCCTGGATCCGGCCTGCGTGGTGGATCTGGGGGATGGCCGACCGCCGGTGCGGATCTGGCGCGATCCAGCCCGTTGGGCCACTGAGCGCGAGCAGCAATTTCCAGGCAGCGAGCGCTTCTGGCAACTCTGCGCCGCCCTGCATCGGGCCAACTGGGCCTTCGCCAGCCGCGATCCCGTGCTGCCCCCACGCAGCCTTTGGGATCTGGCCAAGCTTCTGCCGACCCTGCGTCCCGCCAACCTGGCCAGTGGCCTGCTCATCACCGCCACGGTGGCCGATCTGCTGCTGCTCACGGGCTGCGGTGGCGATCGACGCCTGCGCCGCTTTCTCGATCTGCAGCTGCGGCTCTACTCCCAGGAACCAGCCGATCGCACCGCCGCCCTCTATGGCGCCACCGTGCTGGCCATGGGCCAGGAACCACTGGGCCTGTGGCACCTGGAGAGTTCGATGCAGGTGCTGAGCCAGCAGATGGAGCAGGCCCTGGCAGCGGCCGGCGGGGAGCTGCGGCTGGGGCACCGGGTGACGCTGCTCGAGCGCGAAGGCGCCGGCTGGGTTGTCCATGGCAAGCAGCCGCAGCCCTTCTCACTGGCAGCCACCGATGTGGTGCTGGCCCTGCCGGTTCAGAGCTTGCCAGACCTGCTCCCAGAGCAGCTGCCGGGAGGCTACCGGCGCCGACTGGCCAGCCTCCCTGACCCCTCAGGAGCTGTGGTGTTTTACGGGGCCGTGGATCGCAGCCTGCTGCAGAGCAACTGTCCTGCCCACCTGCAACTCGACTGGAGCGAGCCGGGTTCGCTCTTTGTGTCGGTGAGCCGTGAGGGCGATGGCCGGGCCCCGGCCGGCCAGGCAACCGTGATAGCGAGCGTGTTCACCCCGGCGCGCCCCTGGTTTGCCCTCAGCCGCCAGGCCTATGGCCAGGCCAAGGCCGAAGCACTGGCCGGCATCCAACGGGGGCTGCATAGTCAGCTGGGGGTAGACCCCACTCAATGGCGCCACAGCGAACTGGCCACTCCACGGGGTTTCGCCCGCTGGACGGGCCGTCCCTTCGGATTTGTGGGGGGCCTCGGCCAGCATCCGAGTCGCTTTGGCCCCTTCGGCCTGGCCAGCCGCACCCCCCTGCCAGGGCTGTGGTTATGCGGCGACTCGATCCACCCCGGTGAAGGCACCGCCGCCGTGGGGCTCTCAGCCCTGATGGCCTGCCGCCAGTTGCTGGCGATGCGGGGCCGGGTACTGACCCTGGGCCCCAACTGCTGACCTCAGTCCACGCCGGTTTCCTCAGGGGCGCTCGGGCCCACAAACTGGGGTCGCAGCTGGTGGCAGCTCTCCAGTTCCCGCCGCAGGCCAGTCCAATCTGCCCGCTGCAGCAAATCCTCCAACTCCCCAAGTTGCTGGCGATAGGCGCTGAGAGCTGGCAACAGAGCATCACGATTGCAGCGAGCCATCAGGGAGCCCAGCAGGGGGTTGCCCCCACCCACCCGCGTGGTGTCGGCAAAACCACTTGAAGCCAGCTGGCGCACCAGGTGCGGGGGGGCCATGCCTGAATCCGCTGCCCTCAACAGGGCCGCCCCGACCAGCACGGGCAGATGGGAAATCAGCGCCACCGCCTGGTCGTGGTCCCGAGCCGGACAGGTGAGCCAGCGGGCTCCCACCAGCTCCGCCAGGTTCCGCACCACCCCAAGGGCAGCCAGGTCGGTACCAGCCTCGGGCGTGGCCACCCAGGGACGTTGACGAAACAGCCCCGCCACCCCCGCCTCCACTCCCGCCTCAGCGTTACCCGCCATGGGATGGCTGGCTACGAATCGCGGATGCAGAGCCCGCCAGCGCTCCAGCACCGGCTCCTTCACCGAGCCCACATCGGTGATCACCGCCTGAGGTGGAAGGGCAGCCAGCAGTTCGGGGTCGGGATTCAACAGGCCATCGAGGGGCAGGGCCAGCACCACCAGGGCACAGGGAGCCAGCACGGAGGGATCGGTGCTCACCTGGGTTGCCAGGCCCCTCCGGCGGGCGCGCTCTGCGGTGGCGGCGCGATGCACCAGGCCCCGAACCCCAATCCCAAGTCGCTGCAGATCCAATCCCAGGGAACCGCCGATCAACCCCAGCCCCACCACGCCCACGGGTTGCTGGTGCCAGGCCCCCGGCGCCAGAACAGCGTTGCCATCAAGCGGAGGAACGGACGCCATCGAGCACCCAGGAAAAGGAATCGTGCAGCCAGCTTCCTACGATCCTTTCCTATTGGTGGCCTGGGAATGCTCGAAGCACGCGCCCACCAGCAACTCAAGGCCCTGCTGGCACGGGAAGGATGTGAGCCCTGGCCGCACCACCTGAGCCTCAGCCGCCTGGTGGCCCGCAGCCTGCGCCGTAGCGACCACACCCTGGTGAGGCTGGCACCGGGCTGCGATCCCAGCTGGTGGATCAGCCTGCTGGTGCCCCTAGCCCTGAGTGACTCCCCCTTAGCCCTGGTCGTCAGCGATGGAGCCCGCCAACGGCTGCTGCAGGTGGAACTGCCAAGGCTTGGGCGAGCCGATCCAGGCCTGGCTCTGGCCTGTTTCGAAGGGGACCATCCACCTGCCGATGGCCGCGTCTGGCTGTTAAATCACCGCCAGCTGGTTGGGGCCTGGCAGCAGGGTTGGCTCGGAGAGAGACAACTGGTGCTTCCTGAGGCCGAACATCTCGACAATCTGCTCAGGCAGGCCCTGGAGGTAGTGCTGACGCCCCAGCACTGGGACCAGTTGCGCCGGGCCCAGCCAGCGGCAGAGGCAAGCCTCCTGACCTTGCACGAGCGCCTCAATCGCCTCATCCTCAGCCATCCCTGTCACTCCAACCAGCTGGTGGGTCTGCCCCCTGAGGACGAGGCCCCCCTGCGTCACCTGCTGCAACTGCTTGGTCCCCTGCCCGCCCCCTGGCCGGCCTGGCTGGCCGCCACTGGAGGCGGCTGGACCAGCTGGGCCCAGTTAGATCCCATGTTGCTGCAATGGAACTTGCATCGCCAACCGCTGGAGCCCCTGGCGGCACTCAAGGGCCTGCTTATCCAGCGAGGAGCGGTGGTACTGGGCCAATTTTCCAGGAGGCCGTGGGTGGAGCTGGGCCTGGAGCCCAACGTTGTGGTGAACCTGGGAGATCCACCCCTGGCCGATCCGCTTCCCATCTATGCCCCCCTGCGCCAACCCATGCCCAACAGCCCCGATTACGGCCTGCACCTGCTGGAGCATGCACGCCGGCTGATACTTGGCCAGGGTGGGATAACGGTGGTGCTGATCGACGACGAAGCCCTGCGCCTGAACCTCACCAGTGCGCTGGCTGCTGAATTCGGCAGTCGGGTGGTACACGAGCACACCGCACCCGAGAGCAATGGGGTGATCTGTGCTCGCTGGGACTGGTGGATCAGCCAGCAGCAACGGCTACCCCTACCGAGCCAGATCGTGGTGGCCCTGCTGCCGATCGCCAGCCTGGAGGATCCCCTCACTGCCGCCCGGGTGCTGGCCCTGCGCCAATCAGGGAAAGACTGGTTTCGGGAGCTCCTGCTTCCCGATGGCCTCAATCGGCTGGAACTGGGGGTGGCCGGTCTACGGCGCCAGGGCGGGAGGCTCGCCATACTGGATGGACGTCTGCGTGGGCGAAGCTGGGGCCGCCAGGTTCTGCATGCCCTGGAGCCTTGGGTGAGCCTCAGGCGCCTGCTGCCCCTCTAGCTGGAGCAAGCACCGATCTGGATCTCAGCCCCAAGTTCAACCACTCACAAAACCCCACCGCGCTAAACCGCACCAGAGGAGAAGTCAAGGAAATGGGGGAAGCCAAGCGCCGCAGCAACCAGGGCCTGCCACCCCGGGGGATCAAGTCATCAGGGGTGAGGCCTGCCGACCCTTCGCCGCGGATCTTTTCCTGGCTGCCTCTCAGCCGCAACCAGGCCGATCTCTTCGTTAACCTCACGACCAAGGCAGCCTGGGTTGGCATCGGCGCCCTAGTGCTCTTCTGGGTCACGGTTCGCTTCATCGGGCCCGCCGCCGGCTGGTGGACCCTGGCCGACGGCTGATTCGCCAGATTCTGAAGAAAACATTATGATGGTGACCAGTTGGGTCATCGCCATGTTTCCACGCTTAGCAGAGCAATACCGATCTGTGGTGCAGGACCTGGTCATGAGCCTCCAGGCCCTGGCCAAAAGCCTGCAGGAGCGACGCATTGCGGCCACCTGCTACATCTGCGGAGACGGCCGTGATGGCCACGGTGCCTCTTTTGTGGCCAACCTGGATACCAGGCACATGGTGCGTTTTCTGGTTTCCGATTTCGGCATCAGCTGGGTTGAATCGCGTGATGGTCACGAATTGGTCAAGCTGGAGGGAGCCGAGGCCATCCAGGAGCTGCAGCGCCTGGCCCAGGTGCTGCAGAGCCCAGACACCCCGAGCAAGGCGTCTCAATCCCAGGGTCTCCCTGGCCGCCCCAAAGGAGCTTTCACCCGCTCCTGAACCCTCTGGCTGGGCCGGAGCCGCTCAGATTCGCTCAACTTGCCACCGGCAGATCGGTCAGCGCCGTCGCAGGGTCTTCCTTTGTGGAACCTGGAGCAGCCGCAGCCTTGGCTGCTGCAGCCAGGGGCTTCATCGAGTTGGATGTCACCTCGGAGCCCTCCTTGAGCTTCTGGCAGGTGAGCTGCTCAATCAGCTCTGCCTGCTGGGGGTTCTGTTCCAGCCAGACGATCGTGTTGTCGCGTCCCTGGCCGATGTTGTCGCCCTCATAGCTGTACCAGGCCCCCTTCCGAACAACCACACCGGTTTCCTCAGCGAGATCCAGCAGACAGCCCAGAGTGCTGATGCCGCGGCCAAACAGAATGTCGAACTCAGCAATGCGGAAGGGTGGCGCCACCTTGTTCTTGGCAACCTTCACCTTGGCGCGGATGCCGTACTCCTCAGTGCCGCGCTTGAGGGTCTGAATGCGGCGGATGTCGAGACGCACCGAGGCATAGAACTTGAGAGCATTGCCGCCCGTTGTGGTTTCCGGGTTGCCGTAGGTAACGCCAATCTTCTGGCGCAACTGGTTGAGAAAAATCACCGTGCAGCCAGACTTGCCGATATTGCCGGTGATCTTTCGCATGGCCTGGCTCATAAGACGAGCCTGGCTTCCCACCGCCAGGTCCCCCATCTCTCCCTCAATCTCCGCCCGCGGCGTCAACGCCGCCACCGAGTCAATCACCACGATGTCAACTGCTGCTGAACGCACAAGCTGATCGACGATCTCCAGAGCCATCTCCCCCGTATCGGGCTGGGAGACCAGCAGATTTTCAATATCGACCCCCAGGGACGCCGCGTAAACAGGATCCAGGGCGTGCTCCGCATCCACAAAGGCCGCCACGCCACCCCGCTTCTGCACCTCAGCGATGGCATGCAAAGTGAGGGTGGTCTTGCCGGAGCTCTCCGGCCCGTAAACCTCCACCACCCGACCCTTGGGGTAACCGCCACCCAGAGCCAGATCGAGAGTGAGTGCCCCAGTGGAGATGGTTTCCACCCTCATGCGGGAAGCATCCCCCAGTCGCATGATCGAACCCTTGCCAAAATTGCGCTCGATCTGATTGAGCACCAGCCCCAGGGCCTTCTCGCGCTCGGCGGCGGCACCGGCAGACGGGCGAGAAGCGGAAGAGGAGGAAGACACGGAAGGACTGGAGGAGGGGTTGGAGGACGCAGAAGTGGAGCGGGGATCGGCAGCCATGGCGACAATCAGAAACCGGGCAGAAACCGGGCGGAAAAGGGGCAGCAGGGAGGGGGGAAGGACTGGAGAGTCAATCCTGCTCTCCCTGGACAGCAAGTGCCACCAAAAGGAGCCGGCGTACCAATCCCTTATAGTACGGGCGTACTTTAGCCGATCAGGGCCATTGCGCCAGGGGGGCCGAAAAGAGTTCCGGAGTGAGCCAGCCAATCGAGGCCGGCAGGTCGTGGCCATCCCCCGGGCCCAGATAGCCCCAGCTCACCAGGCAGCAGCGCACCATTGCCAGCTCAGGATCAGCCCGCACCGCCTCCAGCGTCGGGCGACGATCCTCGATGAACCAGAGAGGACGCCCTTGGGCCTGGAGATGGCGCAGAACCTCGACCTTGCTGCCCTGCTCGTGGCCAAAGAGAATTTCGGGCCTGAGCCCCGCAGCCGCCAGGAGCCTGGCAGCGAAAACGGCACCCTTGGTGGTGAGCACACCCCAGGTCGCCCCGTCGTCTACCAGGCGCACCAGCCTCTCCCTGACCCCGGGATAAAATCGGTGAAGGGCCAACCAGCCCTCCTCATCGATACTGATGGCACGAGCACGCACCAGCTCCAGCTGCTGCTGCAGCTGGCCAGCGGGCCAACCCCAGCGCGCCAGGGCCGAGTCAAGGGCCGCTGGGTAATCACGCAACAGGTGCTCCAGCTCGAGCTCATCCCGGCCCAACTCGGCTGCCATCAGGACCATCTCCCAGCCCTTATGGATCAGGGGCCGCAACCGCTCAAAGGCAGCAGGGGGTGATTCTGGAAGCTGCAGCTGGGGGGCCAGGTGCAGAACCGCAGTCCGAGCTGCCCACCAGTATTCAGCCATGCCATCGACCAGCACGCCATCGAAGTCAAAGACGACCAGGGGTGCAGGGGTGGAGGATGCCAGCTGCATGGGGCCTGAAAACTGGGTCGCTAGGATTCGAACCTAGGAATGGCGGGACCAAAACCCGCTGCCTTACCACTTGGCGACGACCCAACGCAGCCGGCATGGCCGACTCTTGCTAGTTACCCATAGCGGCCGGTCCTTCGTCAACCGCGACCCTGGCGACCCCCATGACTCATGCGGGGAACACCCTCAGCCGTTGCTCCTCACCTCGACCAAACACGGCCGTGCGCAGCCGGTAGCGACTGGCCAGCTCGGCCTGCAGCAGGCGCACCCTGGGGCTGCGGGGCAAGAGCTCGACAGGCTGCCCATGGGGCAGCACCACCCGTTCCACCGCCAGACGACATTCCTCCAGGCCGGCGTGGGCATCGTCACCTTCAAGAGAGGGGGCCACAGCGCCCCTCTCCGAATCGGCGCTCTGCTGGCGGCGCCGCTCGAGCAACCGCTCCATGGCACGCTGCAGCTGGGGTTGGGCTGCGGATTTCAATACCAGAATCGGCAGACCCAGGCTCTGGGCCTGGCGGCGCACATGGGGATCGCGGCCGAGCTCCTGGCGCAGGCTGAGCACCGCATCTGCCAACTCCACGCTGCCCACCACCTCCACAGGCAACTGGCGGGCCCTGCCTACCTGCTCCAGCTGACTTCGGCCGATGCCCACCCCATACAGCCGCAGCACTGGCAGCGCAGCGGGTCTTGGATCGGAACTGGCTGAATCCACGCCAGGCGGAGGGCCGGAAGGAGCCTTGGGCGGGGGGAGCGGTCGGGGCGCCAGGCCGGGGGACGGGGATGGGACCTCATGCAGCAGCAGCTGCCCGCCCGCCCCAAGCTCCCGGATCTCGGGGCGGGCACTCTGCCCCCGCAGCAATAGATCGACCGTGCGGGCCACGTCGCGATGCACGAGCCAGCGATGGCGGCTGTGCATCTCCACCGCCAAGGGGAAGGTGGGATCGGCCGCCCTCTCCAGCACTGTCTTCTGGGTGCGGCGCCGGCGTGCCTCCTCATCCCCCAGAGTCACTGATTGGATGCCGCCCACCAGGTCGGAGAGGGTGGGATTTTTGATCAGGTTGGTCAGTTCATTGCCGTGGGCAGTGGCCACAAGCATCACGCCCCGCTCAGCGATCGTGCGGGCCGCCTGGGCCTCCAATTCGGTGCCGATCTCATCAATCACAATCACTTCAGGCATGTGATTTTCAACCGCTTCGATCATCACCTGGTGCTGCAGCTCAGGCATTGCCACCTGCATGCGCCTGGCCCTGCCTATGGCTGGGTGGGGGATATCACCGTCTCCAGCGATCTCGTTGCTGGTGTCAATCACCACGACCCGCTTGCCCAGTTCATCCGCCAGCACCCGGGCGATCTCGCGCAGGGCAGTGGTTTTGCCAACGCCAGGTCGACCCATCAACAGCAGGGAGTCGCCCCCATCGAGCAGATCGCGCACCATTGCCACCGTGCCGAACACGGAGCGGCCCACGCGGCAGGTGAGGCCGACTATCTCGCCGCTGCGGTTACGGATCGCACTGATCCGATGCAGGGTGCGCTCGATCCCTGCCCGATTATCCCCGCCGAAGGACCCAAGCCTGTCCACAACTGCTGCCAGCTCGCTCCGACCCAGGGGCTCCTCCCCCAAGCTGACCACCCGAGCCGGATAACGCGCCTCAGGCACCCGGCCCAGATCCAGCACCACTTCGATCAGCTGATCCCGCGCCGCCTCCGTTGCCAGACAGGTCTGCACCACCTGGGGCAGTAGCTCCAGCAGGCGATCGAGGTCGTCGGTGACGTGCTGGGGCCTATTCACTGCCTCTGTTCTAACCAGGGATTGACCAGGGCCTGCGCCAGCCTCAGGGCCCGGGGCCAGAGCTCCCCATCAGCCAGCAGGGGCCTGCCCCGGAGCTGGGCTTCCAGCAGCAACGGCTGCAGCAGCCGACGGGCCACCCCCCCAAAAGCCACCCCGGCAATCTGGCGTCGCAATGGACCCCTGGCGGCCAGTTGGGCATGGGTATGGGCGTTGGTACCCCCCGCCAGCTGCACCGGGCCGGGCGGAGCCAGGGGCAGCAGTGCCGCCGCCAGTGCGACGGCCGCGGCAGCGGTGCCGGCCCCCACATCGCCGCTCATCGGCCGTCCATCCAGCTGCCAGAGAGGGCTCATGCCCTCTCTGCGCAGCACGTCGAAGCGCTGCCAGAGCTCCGCAGCCAGCTGCCGCGCTGACTGGGCCGTACCCTCCAGTCCAGCGCTCACCGCCACTCGCCGCAGGTGAACCCCGCTGGCAACCAACTGAACCACCCGATCGGCAAAGGCTTTGCCCCGACCTGGCTGGGTGTGGAGCTCCACCGCATCGGGCCGCAGCTGGGCCAGCAGGGGCGCCACCGCATCCCCTGCCAACACCTGCCCCCTCTCCTCGATCAGGTGCTCGGGACAAGCCGATGTACATCGGCCGCAGCCATAGCAACGCTCACTCAGCACCCCAGGCTCCCCGGTGGCCTCCACCCCTATGGCCAGGGCAGGGCAGACCCGTTCGCAGGGTCGGGAACAGGTGATCGGGCAGCGACGGGGATCGAACCAGGCCTTGCGGAAATGGGGATCGGCCCCATCACTGAGGCTCAGCATCAGCCAGGGCAGCGCTGCTCCCTGGGCAACAGCCCAGGCAAAACCCCGACGGATGGCCGCCACGACTGCAGGGTCGGCAGCCGCATCGATGCAGTGAACGCCTGCCAGCGCGAAGATGCCGCTGAGATCCTCGATGGAGGCGAGATCCTGGTTGCTGGCGCCACAGATCAGCTTTACCCAGTGGCCCCGGGTCAGGGCAACTTCAGGCTCCAGGACCTCAGGCACCAAGCAGCTGTTCGAGGGGCTGCCAGCGCACCGATCGGGAGCCGCCCATCTCCACCACCAGCTTCAGCCGCGGCTCCCGCCGGCAAAGAGCCACCAGGGAGCCGAGCTCAGCGAGGGACAGCACCTGACCTTCCAGCAACCAGAGCAGAATCGGCTTACTGCCTTCCAGCAGGGCCCCCAGCTGGGGCATCACCCTCTGCACCTCACCCACCGCGGCCCCCCTCCCCACGCTCTGGTGACCCAGATGGGGCGGGCGTACACCATGAAGCTGCAACAGGAAGGCCTCCGGATCTCCCAACCCTCGAGCTGAGCTGAGCTGGGCTCCATAGCCCGCAGCCCGCAGCCGCCGTAGCAGGCGGGTTTCTGCTCCACCCTCGAGGGGGGCAAACAGGGCCAGGGCCCCAGCTCGTTCAAGATCCCGCTTGAAACCGCGACCGGTGAGCAGCAGAGGCATCGCAGGGGTTCGCTGGGCTGTGAAGGCAGTCTGCCAGCTGGGGGGGAAGGTTGTGTTGTAGGGTTTAATGCTGTGCCACAGAATTGTGCCCGTCCGCTAGCCGGGCCTCCAGTTCACGGCACCCGGTCACCAATGGTGGTGTCCGGCTACGGCCAGTACGGCCCCCAAGCCCTGACGGGCAGGCGGGGCCATCGGGAAACTGCCACAACGCACCGCGAATTTCTCCTTAAAGAGTTTCCGGTCCGGTTGCGGAAAGTCCCAGCCGCTCTGATCCGATCGAGATCAGTCTTGCTAGCTCCTGGAAATCGCATCAGGACATGGGCCGAAGTTCACTTCGGCTCAGCAAGTCAATTCATAGATCGTCTCAGCCTCACCGTGGTGTACCTGCCCCGCGCTTCGTACAACCGGTGGTCCAGCTGGCGTCGCTTCCTCTCCTATGTCTATCGGCATTCTCGGGAAGAAATTGGGCATGTCCCAATTCTTCGATGAAGGGGGTAAGTCCATCCCGGTCACTCTGATCGAGGCAGGCCCTTGCCGCATCACCCAACTGAAAAGCACCGGCAACGACGGCTACACCGCCGTACAGCTCGGTTTCGGCGACATTCGCGAGAAACTCGTGAACAGGCCGGCCAAGGGGCACTTGGTGAAGTCCGGCGGAGGGGTTCTGCGCCACCTCAGGGAATATCGAGTTGAAAGCGTCGAGGGTCTGGAGCTCGGTGGCTCCATCTCGGTCACTGCCTTTGAGCCAGGCCAGAAGGTGGATGTGAGCGGAGACACGATGGGAAGGGGGTTTTCAGGGCTTCAGAAGCGCCACGGCTTCAGCCGTGGCCCCATGACCCACGGCTCGAAAAACCATCGTGAGCCTGGTTCTGTCGGTGCCGGCACCACCCCTGGCCGGGTCTACCCCGGCAAGCGCATGGCCGGCCGCTACGGCGGCAGACAGGTCACCACCCGCGGCCTGGTCATTCTCAAAGTTGATGCCGAGCGCAACCTGCTGGTGGTGAAAGGTTCCGTGCCTGGCAAGCCCGGTGCTCTTTTGAACATTCGCCCGGCGAACCGGGTGGGCGCCAAAGCTGGGAACTGAGGAGAACACCGATGATTCAATGCATAATCCGAAACTGGCAGGGCAAGGAAGCCGGCAAGGCTGACCTTGACCTGAAAGTCGCCAAGCAATCCTCTGCCACCGATCTGGTCCATCGAGCCCTGGTGCGCCAGCTTGCCAATGCCCGCCAGGGCACGGCCAGCACCCTCACCCGGGCTGAGGTGGCCGGTGGTGGCCGCAAGCCCTACAAGCAAAAAGGCACCGGCAGGGCTCGTCAGGGATCGATCCGCACCCCGCTCCGCCCCGGCGGCGGCGTCGTGTTCGGGCCCAAGCCGCGCAGCTACACCCTGACGATGAACCGCAAGGAACGTCGCCTTGCTCTGCGCACCGCCTTGATGAGCCGTATCGACGACATCATCGTTGTGCAGGACTTCGGCGCCGGACTGGACACACCCAAGACCAGGGAGATCACCGACGCTCTTTCCCGCCTCGGCGTAGAGGTCGGCGCCAAGGTCCTGGTCATACTTGATGGGGCCTCGGAGGCGGTGCGACGTTCCGTCCGCAACCTCGAGAAGGTGAAGCTGATCGCCGCTGATCAACTCAACGTATTCGACCTGCTCCACGCCAACAAATTGGTTGTGAGCGAAGAGGCAATCGCAAAAATTCAGGAGGTTTACGGCGATGGCTGAGCGCTTTTCAAGCCGGCTTGCGGACGTGATTCGCCGGCCATTGATCACTGAGAAGGCCACCCGCGCCCTCGAACAGAGTCAATACACCTTTGAGGTGGATCATCGAGCTGCCAAGCCCGACATCAAGGCGGCCGTTGAACAGATGTTCGACGTCAAGGTCATCGGTATCAGCACCATGAATCCACCTCGCCGCTCCCGGCGGGTGGGTCGCTTCGCCGGCAAACGTGCTCAGGTGAAGAAAGCGGTGGTGCGCCTGGCCGAGGGCAACTCCATTCAGCTTTTCCCGGAGTCCTGAGGGTTCTGAAACGTAATGGCTATCCGCAACTACCGTCCCACCACCCCCGGCACCCGCACCCGCGTTGCCAGTGACTTCTCCGAAATCACCGGCAGCGGCCGCGAACGGGGTCTGGTGGTCTCCAAACACCGCCGCAAGGGCCGCAACAACCGTGGGGTCATCACCTGCCGCCACCGCGGTGGTGGCCACAAACGCCTCTACCGCATCGTCGACTTCCGTCGCGACAAGCTCGGCGTGACCGCCAAGGTTGCTGCCATCCACTACGACCCCCATCGCAACGCCCGTCTGGCCCTGCTGTACTACGCCGATGGGGAGAAGCGTTACATCCTCGCTCCCGCTGGGATTGAAATCGGTCAACAGGTGGTCTCAGGCCCCGACTCGCCGATTGAAACCGGCAATGCCCTGCCCCTGGCAGCCATTCCCCTCGGCTCGAGCGTCCACAATGTGGAGCTCTATGCCTGCCGGGGTGGTCAGATGGTGCGCACCGCCGGGGCCAGTGCCCAGGTGGTCGCCAAGGAGGGGGATTACGTCGCCCTCAAGCTGCCCTCCACCGAGGTGCGCCTGGTGCGCCGCGAGTGCTACGCCACCATCGGTGAGGTGGGCAATTCCGAGGTGCGCAACACCAGCCTCGGCAAAGCCGGCCGCAAGCGCTGGCTGGGCCGCCGCCCGGAAGTGCGCGGTTCGGTGATGAACCCCTGTGACCACCCCCATGGGGGCGGGGAGGGCCGTGCTCCGATCGGCCGCTCCGGGCCAGTCACCCCCTGGGGCAAACCGGCCCTGGGCCTGAAAACCCGAAAGCGGAACAAACCCAGCAATCGGTTTGTGCTTCGGAAACGCCGCCGGGTCTCCAAACGGAGTCGAGGCGGACGCGATTCCTGATGATTCACACCGCTTTGCTGTTCGCTTAATCCGCCATGGGACGTTCACTAAAAAAAGGGCCATTTGTTGCCGACAGCCTGCTTCGCAAGGTTGAAAAGCAAAATGTGGCTGATGACAAGACCGTGATCAAAACCTGGTCACGGGCTTCCACTATCCTGCCAATGATGATTGGCCACACGATTGCCGTCCACAACGGCAAATCCCATGTTCCGGTCTATGTGACGGAGCAGATGGTGGGTCACAAACTCGGGGAATTTGCCCCCACCCGCACCTTCCGGGGTCACATCAAAGACAAGAAAGGAGGCCGCTGAACCTATGGCAAACACCACGTCCAACCAAGCCCTTGCCCACGGTCGCTACATCCGCGGCTCCGCCAGCAAGGTGCGCCGGGTGCTCGACCAGATCCGTGGCCGCAGTTATCGCGAAGCCCTGATCATGCTCGAGTTCATGCCCTATCGCTCCACCGGCCCCATCACCAAGGTGCTGCGCTCGGCGGTTGCCAACGCCGAGCACAACCTGGGTCTGGACCCTGCCACCCTCATGATCGCCTCGGCCATCGCCGACATGGGGCCCTCCCTGAAGCGCTTCCGACCCCGCGCCCAGGGGCGTGCCTACGCGATCAAAAAACAAACCTGCCACATCAGCATTGCTGTGGCTCCTTCCACCTGACCCCCGAGGACACCGACTGATGGGACACAAGATCCATCCAACCGGCCTGCGCCTGGGGATCACCCAGGATCACCGCTCCCGTTGGTACGCACCGAGCAAGACCTATCCAACCCTCCTCCAGGAGGATGACCGGATTCGCAAATTCGTCCACAAGAAATACGAAGCTGCCGGCATCAGTGACGTGCTGATCGCCCGCAAGGCCGACCAGTTGGAGGTCGAACTCAAGACGGCACGCCCCGGCGTGCTTGTGGGCCGGCAAGGAAGTGGTATTGAGGAACTGCGCACCGGCATCCAGCAAACCCTTGGTGATGCCAACCGTCAGGTGCGCATCAACGTGGTGGAGGTGGAGCGGGTTGACGCCGACGCCTTCCTTCTTGCCGAGTACATCGCCCAGCAGCTTGAGAAGCGGGTTGCCTTCCGCCGGGTCATCCGCATGGCTGTGCAACGGGCCCAGCGGGCTGGGGTGCTTGGCCTGAAAATCCAGGTGAGCGGTCGTCTCAACGGTGCCGAAATCGCACGCACCGAGTGGACCCGCGAGGGTCGCGTGCCCTTGCACACCCTCCGCGCCGACATCGATTACGCCACCAAATTGGCCAGCACCACCTATGGGGTCCTGGGTATCAAGGTGTGGGTGTTCAAAGGCGAGGTTCTGCCTGGCCAGAAGGAACAGCTGCCGGTGGGTGCTGCCCCCCGCCGCCGCACCAGCCGGCAGCCGCAACAGTTTGAAGACCGCTCCAACAAAGAATGATCAGGAGCCCTGAACCATGCTGAGTCCAAGACGCGTCAAATTCCGCAAACAGCAACGAGGCCGCATGCGCGGTATCGCCACCCGGGGCAACACGATTGCCTTCGGGGAGTTTGCCCTGCAAGCCCAGGAATGTGGCTGGATCACCTCACGCCAGATTGAGGCCAGTCGCCGAGCCATGACCCGCCACGTCAAGCGGGGGGGCAAGATCTGGATCCGAATCTTCCCTGACAAGCCCGTCACCATGCGTGCAGCTGAAACCCGGATGGGTTCCGGCAAGGGCAACCCGGAATTCTGGGTGGCTGTCATCAAGCCAGGCAGGATTCTCTTCGAGATGGGCGGCACCGAAATCACCCCCGAAATCGCCAAGGAAGCCATGCGCCTTGCGCAGTACAAGCTCCCTGTGAAGACCAAATTCCTGAGCCTGGCTGATCAGGAAACTTCAATTCCCGTGGAGGCCTGAGCCATGGCAAGACCCGATATCGCCGATACGCGCAAGCTAAGCGGCGACCAGATCAACGAACAGGTGAACGCCACCCGGCGCGAACTGTTTGAGTTGCGCTTCCAGCAGGCCACCCGCCGCCTGGACAAGACCCACCGTTTCAAGGAAGCCCGCATCAAGCTGGCCCACCTGCTGACGGTTCAGCAGGAGCAACAACGCTCCGCCCCCAAGGCTGATTCAGCCTCCTGATACCCCCTCGATCCCATGGCACTCAAGGAAAGGGTCGGCACTGTCGTCAGTGACAAGATGGACAAAACGGTGGTTGTGGCGGTTGAAAACCGCTTCCCCCATCCCATCTATCAAAAGACGGTCAGTCGCACCACCCGCTACAAAGCCCACGATGAAGCGAATAGCTGCAAAGTGGGCGACCGGGTTCGTATCACCGAAACCCGCCCGCTCAGTCGCACCAAGCGCTGGGCCGTAGCCGAAGTTCTTACCAACAGCACGTCGGCGTGAGGAGAACACAGCAATGATCCAACAGGAAACCTATTTAAATGTTGCCGATAACAGCGGCGCCAAACGCATCCAGTGCATTCGGGTACTCGGCACCAACCGTCGCTACGCCCACGTGGGAGATGTGATCGTCGCAGCCGTCAAAGACGCCATGCCCAACATGGGCGTCAAGAAGTCTGATGTGGTGAAAGCCGTGGTGGTTCGTACCAAAGCAACCCTTCGTCGCGACACGGGCAACTCGATCAGGTTTGATGACAATGCCGCAGTGATCCTTGGCACCGATAACAACCCAAAGGGCACTAGGGTGTTTGGCCCGGTGGCCCGCGAATTGCGCGAGCGCAACTTCACCAAGATTGTCTCCCTTGCTCCTGAGGTGATCTGAGATGGCCACCGCTACTCCCAAGCCCAAAACATCCGAGCGCATCAAGATGCGACTCAAGAAGGGCGACACCGTTCAGGTGATTGCCGGTAAGGAAAAAGGCAAAACCGGAGAAGTGCTCCGCACTTTGCCCTACCAGAACAGGGTAGTGGTGCAGGGCGTCAACCTCCGCACCCGTCACCTCAAACCCACCCAGGAAGGTGAAAGCGGCCGAATCGTCACCGAGGAAGCCTCTGTGCACGCCTCCAATGTCATGCTCTACTCCACCACAAAAAAGGTGGCCAGCCGAGTTGAGATAGTGGTCGAAAAAGACGGCAGCAAAAAGCGTCGTCTCAAGAAGACGGGAGAAATCTTGGATTAATCCCACCCCCTGCCCATCTGTTCTGATCGAACCCACCCCCTGCCCCTTACCCCTCCCCAGTCTTCTGACCCCGACCAGAAGCGCCTATCCCTCCTCCCGTCATGTCCCTGAAACAGCGCTACCGGGAGACGATTCAGCCCAAACTCCTCAAGGATCTGAATCTCTCCAACGTTCACGAAGTTCCGAAGGTGGTGAAAGTCACCCTCAACCGGGGCCTCGGTGAAGCAGCCCAGAACGCCAAGGCCCTCGAAGCCTCCATCGCCGAACTAGCCACCATCACTGGTCAAAAAGTGGTGGTGACCAGGGCCAAGAAGGCCATCGCGAGTTTCAAGATCCGCCAGGGCATGCCCATTGGTGTTGCGGTCACCCTGCGTGGCGAGAGGATGTATGCCTTCCTGGAGCGCCTGATCAACCTCGCTTTACCGCGTATCCGCGACTTCCGGGGGGTCAGCCCCAAGAGCTTTGACGGCCGTGGAAATTACACCCTGGGGATCCGCGAGCAGATCATCTTCCCCGAGATCTCATTCGACAAGATCGATGCGATCCGAGGTATGGACGTGACGATAGTGACCAACGCCCGTAACGACGAAGAGGGCAGGGCCCTCCTCCGCGAGATGGGAATGCCATTCCGCAGCAATTAGCCCTCCTCGGACCAGACCTATGGCCAATCACGACCCGATTTCAGACATGCTCACCCGCATTCGCAATGCGAGCGAGAAGCGCCATGAGACCACCAAGATCCCCGCCTCCCGCTTGGTGCGCAATATCGCCAACGTATTGCAGCAGGAAGGTTTTATCGCCGCCATCTCCGAGGAGGGCGATGGGGTGCAGAAGCATCTTGTGCTCGAGCTGAAGTACAGCGGCAAACATCGCCAGCCGACCATTCGCTCCGTGCAGCGAGTCAGCAAGCCTGGCCTGCGCATCTATAAGAACAACCGCCAGCTACCCAAAGTTCTGGGCGGCCTGGGAGTGGCCATCATCTCCACCTCCAAGGGAGTGATGAGCGACCGCGACGCCCGCAAGCATGGCGTTGGTGGCGAAGTGCTTTGCTACGTCTATTGAACCCGGGAGATTGACCCATGTCACGTATTGGAAAAGCACCGATTCCCCTGCCCGACAAGGTGAGTGTCAGCCTCCATGGTCTGTCGGTCACTGTGAAGGGCCCCAAGGGTGAGCTCAGCCGCACCCTGCCCGATGGGGTACGGATCTCCCAGGAGGGCAACACCCTGGTGGTGAACCCCAGCAGCGAAACCAGGCGCTCCCGCGAGCGCCATGGCCTCTGCCGCACCCTGGTCGCCAACATGGTCGAAGGCGTCAGCCAGGGCTTCACCCGCAGGCTTGAAATTGTCGGTGTGGGCTATCGCGCCGCCCTTCAGGGCTCCAAGCTGGTGGTCTCCGCCGGCTACAGCCACCAGGTGGAGATGGTGCCCCCTGAGGGGATCACCTTCACGGTCGAGGGCAACACCACCGTGATGGTTTCAGGTGCGAACAAGGAACTGGTGGGCAACGAAGCAGCCAAGGTGCGCGCCATTCGCCCTCCCGAGCCCTATAAGGGCAAGGGGATCAAATTCCAGGGTGAACGCATCCTGCGCAAGGCCGGAAAGACCGGTAAGAAGTGAGGCCTGCCTGAGCGTCGTTACCCTGTATTGCCATGTCTTCCATCACCCGCAAACTTCAGACCCAGAAGCGTCACCGCCGTCTGCGGCGCCAACTCAGCGGCACGGCCTCCCGTCCGCGGTTGGCCGTGTTCCGTTCCAACAACCACATCTACGCCCAGGTCATCGACGACGACGCCCAGAACACCCTCTGTGCGGCCTCCACCCTCGACAAGGACCTGCGCACCAGCCTCACCACCAGCTCCACCTGCGACGCCTCTGTGGCCGTGGGTGAGCTGGTCGCCAAACGGGCCCTTGCAAAGGGCATCCAGCAGGTGGTCTTCGATCGCGGCGGCAACCTGTACCACGGCCGGGTCAAGGCCCTGGCTGACGCCGCCCGGGAAGCGGGCCTTCAATTCTGATCCCTGCTCTCACCATGACCGAAACCAACGATCAATTCCAGGCCAACGACACCCCGGCAGCGGCCGATGTACCTGCGGCGGCCGAAGGCCAGCAGGAGCGCCGCGGCGGCCGCGGTGACAGTCGCCGTGGCGCCGGACGGGGGCGGGACAGCCGCCGTGGCCAAGAGCGTGACTCCGAGTGGCAGGAGCGGGTCGTGCAGATCCGACGTGTCTCCAAAACCGTCAAGGGCGGCAAGAAGATGAGCTTCCGGGCCATCGTTGTCGTCGGCAATGAGAAGGGTCAGGTGGGAGTCGGAGTCGGCAAAGCCGGAGACGTGATCGGTGCCGTCCGCAAGGGAGTGGCCGATGGCAAAAAACATCTGGTCAAGGTGCCCCTCACCCGCCACAGCTCCATTCCCACCCTCAGCAATGGCTGTGACGGAGCCGCCAGTGTGCTCATCCGGCCCGCCGCTCCAGGTACCGGCGTGATTGCGGGCGGTTCTATTCGCACCGTGCTTGAACTTGCCGGCATCAAGAACGTCCTGGCCAAACGCCTCGGCTCCAAAACCCCACTGAACAATGCCCGGGCTGCGATGCAGGCTCTGGCCGGCCTCCGCACCCACAAGGAGACCGCCAAGGAGCGGGGCATCTCCCTTGAGCAGATCTACTCCTGAGCCATCGCCATGAGCATCAATCTCCAGACCCTGAAAGCCAATCCCGGGGCACGCCGCCGCAAAATGCGCAAGGGCCGTGGCATCGCCGCAGGCCAGGGGGCCAGCTGTGGCTTCGGCATGCGTGGCCAAAAGTCCCGCTCTGGCAGACCCACCCGACCTGGATTCGAGGGGGGGCAGATGCCTCTCTACCGCCGCATCCCCAAGCTCAAGCACTTTGAGCTGGTGAACACCAGGGAGTTCACCATCATCAATGTGGCCAAACTGGCCGACTGCGAGCCCGGCAGCACGGTTAGCCTCGACTCACTGGTGAAAGACGGCCTGGTCACCAGCCCCAAACACCCTCTCAAGGTGCTTGGCAACGGCGTTCTCAACGCCAAGCTCACCGTGCAGGCCGCCGCCTTCACCGCCAGCGCCCGCAGCAAGATCGAAGCTGCAGGTGGCAGTTGCCAAGTCATCTGATCACCTTGTGGGCCTCCGCCCTATGGTCTGAGCCGTCCAACGGATCCGGGGATCACTCCCAGGATTCGCTGGACAGTTTTTTTATGTCCATCCCAAGCCACCATGCTCGTTAGCCGGGGTCGCAACCCCAGTGCCGGGGAAATCCTCAGCCAACTGATCCAATCCAAGGGCCTGCGCGACCGGGTGCTCACAACCCTCGGCCTGTTGCTGCTCGTCCGACTGGGCATCTACATCCCGATGCCTGGCATCGATCGGGTGGCCTTCCAGGAATTCCTCTCCCGCGGCGGTCAGCTGATCGGGTTCCTGGACATCTTCACCGGGGGCGGCCTCTCCACCCTGGGCGTGTTCGCCCTGGGGATCCTGCCGTTCATCAACGCCTCGATCATCATCCAGTTGCTAACCGCGGCCCTGCCCCAGCTTGAAGACCTCCAGAAAAACGAGGGGGAGGCTGGCCGTCGCAAAATCGCCCAGATCACCCGCTACGTAGCCCTGGGCTGGGGGATTCTGCAGAGCCTGGTATTTGCCCTGATCCTGCGGCAGTACGCCACCGAAGGCCTCTCAGAACCCGTGTTCGTGATTCAAACGGCCCTGGCCCTGGTGACCGGCTCCATGGTGGTCATGTGGATCAGCGAGGTGATCACCGAACGGGGCATCGGCCAGGGTGCCTCCCTGGTGATCTTCGTGAACATCGTGGCCACCCTGCCGAAGGCCCTCGGCTCCACCATTGAGCTTGCCCAGAGCGGCGACCGCAGCACCGTGGGCGGCATCGTGGTGCTGGTTCTGGTCTTCCTGCTGACCATTGTTGGGATCATCTTTGTGCAGGAGGGCAACCGCCGCATCCCGATCGTGAGTGCCAAGCGGCAGGTGGGTGGAGCGGGGGGGCTCTCGGCCCGTCAGAGCTACCTGCCCCTGAAGCTCAATGCCGGCGGAGTGATGCCGATCATTTTCGCCTCGGCCGTGGTGTTCCTGCCGCTTACCATCGCCAACCTCACCGGCAGCCCCTGGCTGATCCAGCTGGCTGGCTACCTAAACCCCAACAGCAGCACTCCCTGGCTCTACGCCCTGGTGTTCTTCGCTTTGATCTGTGGCTTTGGCTTTTTCTACGCCTCCCTAACCGTCAATCCGGTGGACATCGCCACCAATCTCAAACGCAGTGGTGTGGCGATCCCAGGGGTACGTCCAGGCTCCGCCACCGCCAACTACCTCAGTGGCGTGCAGAACCGTCTGACCCTCCTGGGAGGGCTGTTTCTGGGAGCCGTGGCCATAATCCCCTCGGCCGTTGAGGGAGCCACCCAGGTGCGCACCTTCCAGGGCCTGGGAGCCACCTCCCTGCTGATCCTTGTGGGCGTGGCCATCGACACCGCTAAACAGGTTCAGACTTACGTGATCTCGCAACGTTATGAAGGGATGGTGCGGCAGTGACCGCAAACATCCCAACCCAAGCCGTTTGCCGTTCCGCCATGAAAAAACGTCTCCTGTTCCTCGGCCCCCCCGGCGCTGGCAAGGGCACCCAGGCGGAGCTCCTGGCCGCGGATCACAACCTGCTGCACCTGTCCACAGGCGAACTGCTGAGGGCCGAGGTGACTGCCGGCACCACTCTTGGCAAGGAAGCTGCGGCGGTGATGGCGAGCGGTGCCCTGGTCAGTGACGACCTTGTGCTGGCGATCGTGCGAAGTCGGCTGGAGGCCCAGGCCTCCAGCGGTGAGGGCGGCTGGCTACTCGATGGTTTCCCTCGCAACCTGGCCCAGGCAGAAGCCCTGGGCCACCTGCTGGAGGAACTCCGCCAACCGATCGAGCTGGTTGTGCTGTTGGAGCTAGACGATGCCGTGCTGCTCCAGAGGCTGCTGGGTCGGGGCCGGGCGGATGACAACGAAAGCGTGATCCGCCACCGCCTCGAGGTATACAGGGAACAGACCGCACCCCTGATTCGCCACTATCGGGAAGCGGCCCTGCTCCAATCGGTTGAAGCCCATGGCACGGTGGAGGCCATTGCGGCACGCATCGCAGCCCTGCTGGATTGATCAGCAAGGCGGCCACACCTATTGTGGTAGGATATCGGTTTGCAAATTCGGAGAGCACAACGCCCATGAAGGTGCGTGCCTCAGTCAAGAAAATGTGCGACAAGTGCCGGGTGATTCGTCGCCACGGCCGGGTAATGGTGATTTGCACCAATCCCAAGCACAAGCAGCGCCAAGGTTGACCAGCCCTGGCCAGCCCCGCCTGGGGGCCAGCTGTTTTCCATCCACTCCCGCTCCGCTCTGGCGACTGCGGAACTTGCCCTCTCATTGATTTCCCCCGTGGCTCGGATTGCCGGCGTAGATATCCCACGCGACAAGCGCGTTGAGATATCCCTCACCTATGTGTATGGCATCGGTCTTACCCGAGCCCAGAAGATTCTGAGCAAAGCCGGGGTCAACCCCGACACCAGGGTCAAGGACCTCAGCGACGCCGACGTTCAGAAGTTGCGAGGCGCAGCCGAAGCCTTCACCCTCGAAGGCGATCTGCGCCGCCAGGAGGGGATGGCCCTCAAGCGCCTCCAGGACATCGGCTGTGTGCGCGGCCGCCGTCACCGCATGGGTCTGCCCGTGCGGGGCCAACGCACCCGCACCAACGCCCGCACCCGCCGGGGTGCCCGCAAAACCGTGGCCGGCAAGAAGAAGTAGGGCCCCAAACCCCTTCCCTTGTCCCAACCCTGCCCGTTCCCCGATCACCTCCTGCAGCAGCAGGCCTTTCCGCCATGGCCAAGCCAGCCAAAAAATCCGGCGCCAAGAAAATCAAGCGCAACGTGCCCAACGGCATGGCCCACATCCAGAGCACCTTCAACAACACGATTGTGTCGATCACCGACACGGCCGGGGAAGTGATCTCCTGGAGCTCGGCCGGCGCCAGCGGCTTCAAAGGAGCCCGCAAAGGCACCCCCTTCGCCGCCCAGACAGCGGCCGAGGCTGCGGCCCGCAGGGCGCTTGAGCAGGGTATGCGCCAGATCGAAGTTCTGGTCCGGGGCCCCGGCTCAGGCCGGGAAACTGCAATCAGGGCTCTGCAGGTGGCTGGCCTGGAAATCACGCTCATCCGCGACGTGACTCCGCTTCCCCACAACGGCTGCCGTCGCCCCAAACGGCGCCGCGTCTGAGTACTACCCCTGCGCTTGCCCCAGGCCCTACCAAACCTTTCGACCCTTCAGACCGTGCTGCATTACCAAATTGATCGGATCGAGCATAAGGTCGTCGAAGACCGATCCCAGACGGGCACCTTCCTGATTGGTCCCCTCGATCGCGGCCAGGCCACCACCCTGGGCAACGCCCTGAGAAGGGTTCTGATCGGCAGCCTCGAAGGCAGTGCCATCACCGCCGTTCGGATCTCCGGAGTGAATCACGAATACGCCACCGTGCCCGGTGTGCGCGAAGACGTCCTCGATATCCTTCTAAATTGTAAGCAGATCTCAGTCAACAGCCGCAACCGCGAACTGGAAATAGGTCGTCTGATGGTGAACGGCCCCGCCACCGTCACCGCCGCAGACCTTCAGTTCTCTAGCCAGGTTCAGGTGATTGACGGCGGTCGCCTGATCGCCACCGTGGCCGACGGCCATAGCCTGGAGATGGAAGTCCACGTGGAGCGGGGAGTGGGCTACAGACCCGTCGATCGCCATAGCGAGGACACCAGCGCCATCGATCTGCTGCAGATCGATGCGGTATTCAAGCCCGTGCGCCGGGTCAACTACACCGTGGATGAAACCGCCGTAGGCGAGGGTGGATCTGCCCGGGAGCGCCTGCGGCTTGAGATCGAGACCAATGGCAGCGTCACCCCAGACGACGCCATGGCCCAGGCGGCCAACCAACTCATCGCCCTGTTCCAGCCCCTGGCCAGCCTCACCCTGGCTGAAGAGCCAGGCATCGAACCGGAGGCCTCAGCCGAGACCCAGATTCCCCTTGAGGAGCTGAACCTTTCGGTGAGGGCCTACAACTGCCTCAAGCGCGCCCAGGTCAACTCCGTGAGCGATCTCATGGGCTTCAGCTATGAAGATCTTCTTGAGATCAAGAACTTCGGCTCCAAATCAGCCGATGAGGTCATTGAAGCGCTTGAGCGCATCGGCATCACCCTGCCCCAGAGCCGAACCAGCGCCTGAATTTCCGGCCCCGAACCCCGACCCTCCATCCCACCAGCCCAGTTCCATGCGACACCAGTGCCGAGTTCCCATGCTGGGACGCCCCGCCGACCAACGCAAGGCCATGCTGCGTGGGCTCACCACCCAACTAATACGTGAGGGCAGGGTCACCACCACAAAGGCCCGTGCCAAAGCCCTCCGCGATGAAGCTGAGCGCATGATCACCCTGGCCAAGGATGGCAGCCTGGCGGCCCGTCGCCGCGCCATCGGCTACATCTACGACAAACAGCTGGTGCATGCCCTGTTTGACAAGGCCCAGGACCGCTATGGAGAGCGCCAGGGTGGCTACACCCGCATCATCCGCACCGTGCCCCGCCGAGGGGACAACGCCGAAATGGCCATCATCGAGTTGGTCTGAGCATCTAGAAAGGCTCCCCTGCGAGGGCCCCCTGCGCCGCATTGGCCTGTGTCTGCAATACGACGGAGCCTCCTTCTGCGGCTGGCAGCGACAGCCCAACGCCCCCAGCGTGCAAGCAACCCTTGAGCAGGCGATCTTGGACCTGGACCCCCTGGGGTCTGGCCACACCGTTGCCGCTGGACGCACGGACACCGGCGTGCATGCAGCGGCTCAGGTTGTGCACTTCGACACCGCAGGGCCGATCCCTGCCGGCCGCTGGGCCAAGGCCCTGAACGGCCGCCTGCCCGCCTCGATCCACGTTCGGGCAGCTACCGAGGTGACGGACAGCTGGCATGCCCGCTTCAGCGCCACCTACAGGCGCTACCGCTACACGATTTACAACTCCAGCAGCGCCAATCTCTTTCTGGCCCCCTGGACCTGGCATCGCTACCAGCGGCGACTGGATGAGGGAGCCATGGGTCGGGCCCTGGAGGCCATGCTGGGAGAGCACGACTTCTCAGCCTTCCAGCGGGCCGGCAGCAGCCGGGCCCACGGCCTCACCACCATTCAGGAGGTGCATGTTGATCGGCGGGGTGATCTGATCACGGTGGAACTCCAGGCCGGTGGTTTTCTCTACGGCATGGTGAGACTGATTCTCGGCCAGCTCGTGGCCGTGGGAGAAGGGCGACTGAGCCTCGAGGCGTTCGAACGCCGTTGGCGCGAATGCCGCCGGGAAGAGGTCAAGGAAGCGGCCCCGCCCCATGGGCTTTGCCTGCTTAGGGTCGGCTATGGAGATCCGGTATTTCCAAGGGCTGCCTGGTATGATTGTCAACCGAGGTTTCAGCTTGAGTGCTCCGATTGGGTGCTCTGAATTTCCCGGTGCTCCAGCCGGTTTTGACCATCCTTCCAGCCAATCCTGCGCCGCTGCCAACTGGGGGCGCGCCGGTCAAGCGGTAAGGTCATTCAAACCGGGTGTTGGCTTGCGAACGAGCTGCTGTCCTGCCCCCTAGCCGGCCTGCCGGTCCCCGCTCAGGCGATATGAACAAGACCCCCCTGCCCTCCATAGCTTCCCTTGACCGCCAGTGGTTCCTGGTGGACGCTGAGAATCAGACCCTCGGCCGTCTGGCAAGCGAGGTTGCCCAGGTGCTGCGCGGCAAAAACAAAGCCTGCTTCACTCCCCACCTCGACACGGGCGATTTTGTGATCGTCATCAATGCAGAAAAGGTAAGGGTGAGTGGCAATAAGCCCACCCAGAAGCTCTACCGACGCCACTCGGGCCGTCCAGGTGGCATGAAGACCGAAACCTTCTCCCACCTCCAGGCCCGTATCCCAGAGCGGATCGTGGAGAAGGCCATCAAGGGCATGCTTCCCCATAACGCTCTGGGCCGCCAGCTTTTCCGCAAGCTGAAGGTCTACAAGGGCAACGAGCATCCCCACGCTGCCCAGCAACCCCAGCTTCTCGCCCTAGCCCCTTCCGCCGCCGCAAAATGAGCACCAACAAAGTTGTCTACTGGGGCACTGGGCGGCGTAAGACCGCAGTAGCCCGCGTGCGGGTGGTGCCTGGTACCGGGACCGTGACCATCAACGGCCGTCCCGGCGACAACTACCTCAACTACAACCCCGTCTACCTGGCTGCGGTTCAAGCCCCCCTCCAGACCCTCGGTCTGGGAGCCGAATACGACCTCCTGGTCAACGTGCACGGCGGGGGGCTTACGGGCCAGGCCGAAGCCATCAAGCAGGGGGCTGCCAGAGCCCTTTGCGACCTGTCACCGGATAATCGCAAGCCGCTCAAGACCGAAGGCCACCTCAGCCGGGATCCTCGGGCTAAGGAGCGTCGCAAATACGGCCTCAAGAAAGCACGCAAGGCGCCCCAGTTCTCCAAGCGCTGATTTCTTCTCCTCGCCTATCCCCAGTTTTCGCCATGCCCAAGGCTGATATCCACCCCACCTGGTATCCCGATGCCAAGGTGATCTGCAACGGAGAGGTGGTGATGACCACCGGCTCTACCTCCCCTGAACTCCACGTAGACGTGTGGAGTGGAAACCATCCCTTCTACACCGGCACCCAGAAGATCCTCGATACCGAGGGGCGGGTTGATCGCTTTATGCGCAAATACGGCATGAGTGGGGTCAACGCAGGTGCTGGGGCCTCCGCTGGCGCCAAAAAGGCAGCCCCTGGCGAACCTGCCCCTGGAACCACGGACGCCTGAGCCGAGGTCTGGACTGATTGGATCCCTCTTTGCTCCATGAGCGCCTGGAAACAGCACGCCGCACCTTCGAGACCCTTGAACGCCAGCTTGCAGATCCTGCGGTAGCGTCCAATCCGAGCCAGTTGCAGGCCATCGCTAGGGAGAGGGCCCGCCTCGAGCCCCTGGTGCTCGACCGCATGCATCTGCTCAAGCTGGAGCGGGAAGAGCGCGAGGCCCGCTCACTGCTGAAACAGCACCGAGGGGACCCAGCCATAGAAGAACTTGCCCAGGAGGAGCTCACCTCCCTGGCAGCGTCTATCGGAGCTCTCCGCGCCAAACTCACCCTGGCCATGCTGCCCCGGGACCCCCGCGATGGGCGCAGCGTGATGCTGGAGATCCGGGCCGGGGCCGGGGGAGATGAAGCAGCCATCTGGGCTGGAGACCTGGCCCGCATGTACGAGCGCTACGCCCAGAGCGTGGGTTGGCGCGTGGAGCCGGTGAGCGCCTCGGAAGCCGAACTCGGTGGCTACAAGGAACTGATCCTGGCCATCCAGGGCGAGGGGGTGTTCAGCCAGCTGAAATTCGAAGCCGGCGTGCATCGGGTGCAGCGCGTGCCGGCCACTGAAACCCAGGGTCGGGTCCATACCTCCACGGCCACGGTGGCCGTGATGCCCGAAGCGGACCCCGTTGAGGTGCAGATTGATCCCAACGAGATCGAGCTCAGCACTGCTCGCTCCGGCGGGGCCGGCGGCCAGAACGTGAACAAGGTGGAAACGGCCGTGGACCTGCTGCACAAACCCACCGGCATCCGTGTGTTCTGCACCCAGGAGCGATCCCAGCTTCAGAACCGGGAACGGGCCATGGAGATTCTGCGGGCAAAGCTCTATGAGCGCCAGCTGGCCGAAGCCAATGCCGCGCAGCGTTCAGCCAGGCTGGCGCAGGTGGGCAGCGGTGATCGCAGCGAGAAGATCCGCACCTACAACCTCAAGGACAACCGCATCACCGACCATCGCCTGGGCAGGAATTTCACCCTGGAACCCGTCCTCCAAGGCCAGCTCCACGACCTGATCGGCGCCTGCATCGCTGCAGATCAGGGCCGCCAGCTCCAGGAGCTGGCGGAGCAGGTGTCCAGCTAATCTCCGCCGATCACATATTTGGCCCACTCTCCATGGCGGCCCGAGGAAATCTGGCGCGCAGCCTCGAAGCGGAGGCTGCTGAGGGGGCGATGGGGTCTACCCATCAGGGGCATGCCAGCTTCCCGGGGTGTGCGATTCCCCTTACGCACGTTGCAGGGCAGGCAGGCGGTGGTCACATTTTCCCAGGTGTCAAGCCCGCCCCGGCTGCGGGGCACCACATGGTCGATGGAAAGCTGCTCCGCACTGGAGCCGCAGTACTGACATCGATGGCCATCGCGATGGAAGAGATTACGACGGGTGAGGGGAAGCTGTTTATAGGGAACGAGCACGTATTGACGCAGCCGAATCACGGTGGGGAGCAGGGTGTCCCCCCGGATCCAACGGGAGGAATCATGCTCAAGACCCTCCGCCTTCCCTTTGAGCACCATCACAAGGGCGCGTCGCCAGGTAGTGATGTTGAGGGGCTCGTAGGAGGCATTCAGAACGAGAACTTGGCCCATGCCAGCACCCGTATTAGGCGGCATGCTAGTCGCAATCCTGCCTTCGTTCAGTGACCCAGGCCACCGAGGCCAGCTGGAGCGCCGAGAGCGCTGATGCCGGACTGGCCCGTCAGCGGGCCTGGGTGGAGGTGAATACCGCGGCCATAAGTGCCAATGCCAGCAGAATCAAGCGGCGGCTCAGCTCAGGAACCAGCCTGATGGCCGTGGTGAAAGCCGATGGCTATGGCCACGGTTCAGTGCCTGTGGCCAGGGCCGCCCTTGCCGGCGGAGCCAGCCAGTGTGGGGTTGCCACCCTGGCTGAAGGTATCGAGCTGCGCCGCGCAGGGATCGAAACGCCGATCCTGGTGCTGGGCAACCTGACCCAGGTTGAAGAACTGCGCAGCTGCCTTCACTGGCAACTGATGCCCACCATCAGCGGCATGCGCGAAGCCCTGCTCTGCCAGAACCTGGCCAGCGGCCAGGGCCGGCCCATGCAGCTGCAATTGAAACTCGACACCGGCATGGCCCGGCTGGGGGCTGACTGGCCCGAGGGCCCCAGGCTGGTGGCGGCCATTGGCGAACTGGAAGCCGTGCAACTGGCCGGCCTCTACTCGCACCTGGCCAGTGCCGATGCCCCACCGAGCGCCGATAATGGACTCACAGCCCTGCAGCAGCAGCGCTTCGAAAGCGTTCTGCGAGCCCTCGACACCCAGAGCCTGGTAGGGGTCAGCCGCCACCTGGCAAATTCCGCCGCCACCCTGCGCAGTGAGAGTCTCCATTACGACCAGGTGCGCGTTGGCCTGGCCCTCTATGGCCATAGCCCTGCCCCCCACCTCGCTGGCGCCATCCCCCTGGAGCCGGCCATGGCCCTGCACGCTCGGGTGAGCCTGATCAGAGAGGTCCCTGCCGGCACTGGAGTGAGCTACGGCCACCGCTTCAAAACCAGCCGGGCTAGCCGCCTCGCCGTGGTCGGTATCGGCTACGCCGATGGCGTGCCGAGACAGCTCTCGAACCAACTCGAAGTGCTCTTCAATGGCCAGCGCTTACCCCAGGTGGGGGCGATAACCATGGATCAGTTGATCCTGGATGCCTCCGACTGCCCGGCCCTGGAATCGGGCTCGGTGGTGACCCTGTTGGGACAGGACGGCGACCAGCAGATCACACCCTCCGACTGGAGCGACCGCTGCCACACCATCCCCTGGGAAATCCTCTGTGGGTTCAAGCACCGGCTGCCCCGACTCACGGCCGCCCAGGCAGCCTGGCAGGGGCCTACACCAGCGGCTCACTGATAAACTCTTCAGGCCGCTGGAGAGGTGGCTGAGTGGTTGAAAGCGGCTCCCTGCTAAGGAGTTACAGGAGGCAACTCTTGTCGAGGGTTCGAATCCCTCCCTCTCCGTTGAAATCGAATCCCCATGAATTTAATCCTGCCGGCATCACAAGCCTGCAGGCCTCAAGCCTGGAAGCGGCCGACCAGGGAAACCATGTAGCCGATTGTATGCAGCACTTCTCCTGATGTATA
>Ga0169931_10002182_pt1 | contig 32001 bp, 23 predicted proteins | sample Kivu_15m_20L_FD_129675 | JGI IMG/M metagenome (GOLD analysis project Ga0169931, IMG submission 129675) | Freshwater microbial communities from Lake Kivu, Western Province, Rwanda to study Microbial Dark Matter (Phase II) - Kivu_15m_20L... | ecosystem: Environmental > Aquatic > Freshwater > Lake...
CTCCGAGACAACCGGCCGTGGCAGGACACCACCCAAAAAGTGGTCGCCGCGACTTGACAAACAACACAGTTACTCACCCGCCCGCGAAGCGCGGGCACCCTCTCCCGCAAGGGGAGAGGGCAAGGCAAGAACCTACGCCGCGCGCGCCACGCCGACCGAACCGCCTTCGAGCCACGCTACCGTTTCGCGCACGCCGACTTCCAGCTCGGTAGCGGGCACGTCGCACCCCGCGGCCCGCAACTTGGTCAGGTCGGCGCAGGTGTAACTCTGGTACTGGCGCGCCAGATCGGCCGGCATGTCGGTGAACGAGACGTTCGGTGCGAGGCCGAGCGTGAAGAACACGGCGCGCGCCAGATCGAGGAACGACCGCGGCTTCCCGGTGCCGGAGTTGTACAGCCCGCTCGGGCTGGGGTACTTCCAGTGCCACAGCAGGTGGTTCACGCAGTCGCCGACGAACACGAAGTCGCGCAGTTGCCCGCCGTCGGCGAACCGCGGGTCGGTGCTGCGGAACAGCTTCATGCCGCCGGTCGCGCGAATCTGCTTCCACGTTTGGTACGCGACGCTCGCCATGCGGCCCTTGTGCGCCTCGCGCGGGCCGTACACGTTGAAGAACTTCAGCCCGGCCCACTTCGGCGGCTGCGCGCGCTTCGCAGCCACTTCCGCGAGCGCCCACGCGTCGAAGTCGTTCTTGCTCTTGCCGTACAGGTTCAGCGGCGCGAGTTCGTCGGGCGCGGTGCGGTCGTCGAACCCGCGCGAGCCGTCGCCGTAGGTCGCGGCGCTGGAGGCGTAGAAGAACGGGCGCGCGTGCGCCGCGCACCAGTCCCACAGCCGCCGCGTGTACTCGACGTTGTTGCGACTCAGGTACTCCCAGTTCGTTTCGGTAGTGGCGCTGCACGCGCCCAAGTGGAAGATCGCGTGCGGGCGCACGCGGTTGGCCGCGAGGTCGTGCAGGAAGTGATCGTGCCGGACGAACGCGAACCGCTCGAGGCCCGCGAGGTTCGGGGCGCTCGCCGGCGCGAGTTCCTGATCCACGAGCAGAAGCGGGTGCCCGTCGCGCCCCAACCGGTGCGCGAGGTTCGACCCGATGAAGCCCGCCGCGCCCGTAACCGCGATCATGGTGCCCCTCAACTACGCGCAAGCGCGCTTGGTTTTCTTCCTGCCCTCTCCCCTTGCGGGAGAGGGTGGCCGAGTCTTCGAGGCCGGGTGAGGGGAACAGCGCACACAACAGCGTGAAGCGGAACCAGTGTCGAAGCTCACCCCTCACCCGCCCGCGAAACGCGGGCACCCTCTCCCGCAAGGGGAGAGGGCACAGACATCTCAACCCGTCAGCTCATTTCAGTCGTCCGTTTCCAACACTTCCCACTCGTATTCCGCGTGCCAGTTCGGGTCACCACCGAGGTACGCGCGGAACGTCGCGACCACGTGCGCGAGCGTCACCCAACCGACAACGCGGTATTGCGTGCCGCTCTCGGCTTCGCGGTATTCCAATACCCACGGATCGGAATCGTGGCGCTTCAGGAAGCGCTCGCAGTTCGCGCCGGGTTCCCATGCGTTCCCGGCTTGCACGAACGAATCGTCCGAATCTGACAGGACGGCGAACTTCCCGAAAGCATCGCCCGCAAGCGCCGCTTCGAGCTGTTGCACCGTCACGTTCGTTGTGTCGCCGTCCTCGTCGGTTGTGAGCGTCATGGGTTTCACTTCGGGGCCGCGGCCCGCGAGCGCACGCGCGGCGCGTCGAGCGCGCCCAAGTGGTCCACCAGCGCTTGCTCCGGGTCCGGGAGCGCCTCGCGCAACTTGGGCAGCAGCGGCCCGGGCGCGGGGTCGGTGCGCAGCGCGAGCAGGTACTCGTGCAGCACCTTTTTCGCCGCCGGCGACGACCGCAACATCAGGTGGACCCACGCCCACGCCTCGCGGTACTCCGGCTTCTCCATCTGCGCGACGTGCCCGAACTTTTCGAGCCGCGCGAGGTCCGGGCGGAACGGCGTGCGGCGCAGCGTGTCCAAGTGCGCCGCGTTCACGCCCGCGTTCTGCGGCGGCAACTCGAAGTAGCCGGCCAAGCCCTCGTCCAACCACAAGGGCACGTCTTTCAGCACGCCGCGCAACAGCGCGTGCGTGAGTTCGTGCCGCAGGTCGGTGGCGAGCGTGTCGCCCATCCACGTGAAGATTTTCAACTCGTCCGCGCCGCCGGCGCGCGGCTCCGCGATGAAGTACGCGCGGCGGTTCGGGAGGTTCCGGTACTTCGCCTTCATGTACCGTTCGTAGCGGTCCTGCGTGTCGAACAGGAACACTTGCACGATGCCGGTACCCGGCGGCAACCCGAGTTCGCCGAACACTTGGTCCGGGAGCGCGCTCAGGTCCGCGAACAGCGGGTCGGCGCGGTCCAACTCGAAGTCGTGGTACAGAACGAAGTAGTCGCGGCGCGTCGCGTGCTTCCCGGGCGCGGTGAGCGGCGCGACTAGCGCCGGCGGGGCCGGCGCGGCATCGGCCGCGCCCCGCGCCGCCGGCGGGTTGTGCGCGGCGGTCGGGCGCACCGACTCGCAGCCGAGTGGCGCGCACAGGGCCGCCCCGGTGAGGGCGAACCGCAACCGCAAGCGCAGCGATGCTACCGTCATACCCTGCGCCCCCGCGATCCGTGGCCCTCTCTTAGTTTCGGCTCCGGCGCGCGCGCGCCTTCAAGTTTTGCCGGTCATAATGGTTCAACCGAGCGCGCGGCCCGCGCGGGCGTTCTTCGCCGCCTTCGCCGCGGTCGCCTCGGATACCGCCTTCCACCACGCTTTCCAGTCCACTCGGTTTACCGACGTTCGCAGGTACGCCCGAAGGAACCGCAACCGCAGCGAGTGCCGAACGCGCGCCGAGCACAGGAAACTCGCGCTCAGGCGCGCGAGGTCGCGCGCCGCGCGCGCGAACGGGACCGCGCCGCGCCCGGCGCGCGCGCCCACGAGATCGATGAGCACCGGTGTCGCCGAAGCCGCGTCGCGGGTCGCGCCTTCCATCAGCACGTTCGCGCCCTTGAGGTCGCGGTGCGACGCGCCGCGGTCGTGCATCGCGCGCAGCACCCCCGCCAAGCGCTCGGCCCACGCGCGCACCGTGCGCTCGTCCGCGCACGCGGCGACCGCTTGCGGCAGCGGCAGCGCGTCCGGCACCTTCTCCGTGAGCAAGTAGCCGCACGCCGGAAGCCCGCCGAAGCGGTACGTGTGGAAGAGCGCCAGCGGCCGCGGCGTCGGCAGGTGCCGCGCGAGGAACCCGTGGCCGAGCAGCCACGAGCGCCGCACCGCCGACGAGCGGAACAGGTTCTTCGCCGCGCCGAGCAGCGTCGCGGGCACGCGCTTGAGGACGACCGCCCGCGGGCCGTCGGGCGTCGGCATCTCGATCTCGGCAACGGTCGAAGTCTCGCAATCTTTTAACAGTGTGGTGCCGGGCCGCGCGAAGACGGCGTCCGGGTCGTTCAGCAGGGCGCGCACGAAGTCGGGCGGCAGGTCGCGCACCGCGAGCCCGCGTGCGCGCCGCCCGCGCACCTTCTTGATGGAGCGGTGCGTGCCGGCGTAGCGCGCCGTGCGCGCGAGCCAGAAGCGCCGGTTCGACGCGCCGGTTTGGTGCTCGATCTCTTTGGCCGCGCCTTCGGGCACGTTCACCGCGGTGCGGGCCATTCGGTACGCCCGCAGGAACCGCGCGCGGTCGGCGCGGGTGCCGCGCATGGAGAACCAGCGGTTGTACAGCACGAGGTTCGATTTGCTCTCGGCCCAGCTCAGCGGCGCGCCGAACCGGACCGCGTGAACGTCCAAGAGCGCGAAGTGGGGCACGAGTGACGGCGGCACTTCGACGACAAGGTTCCCCGGGTGCGGGTCCGGGTGCGCGACGCCGCGGTCGTGCAGCAGAGCGAGGAACAGGCCCAGCCCGCGCGCGAGCTGCCGGCGCACCCGGCCCCGCGTCACCGGCGGCAGCCCGCCGAACGGGCCTTCGAGATAGTCCGTCAGCGGAACGGACGGCGCGAGGTCGCGCGTGACGAGGAAGCTCTCGCCGGGCCACGCGGACGCGGACGCGCCCCACGCCAGCGGAACCGCCGCGCCGATGCCCAGCGCGGTCAGGCGCGCCGCGTTCTCGAACTCGAGGCGCGCTTTGGGCGGGCGCAGCAGCTCGCGCGCCCACGCCCGCGGGCCGCTCACGCGACAGTGCTTCACGTACACCGTCCCGCCGGGCAGCGCGACCCGATACACCGTGCGGTGCGGGCCGCTCTTCACCGGGACCGCGAGGCCGGACGCGAGCCACGAGTCGAGGTCCGGCGCGGCACTTCCGAACAGCGCTTCGCCTTCCGCGGAGAGGTGCCACACGCGCCCCGCGGCGCGCGCGACCGTGTGGCTCGCGGGCGCGACCCAGCCGCCGATCTTGCGCAGCACGTCTGCGAACATCGCGCTCCTAACTCGCCATTCGGCGCGCGCCCGCGAGCGCGCCGAGCGCCGCGAGCCACAGGTTCGCCCCCGCCGCCACACTGAACTGCGCTTCCACCCGCGCGCGCCCCGCCGCCCCGAGGCGCGCGCGCAGCGCGGCGTCGGAAGCGAGCGCGCGCGCCGCGTTCACCCACTCTTCGGTGGTGCGCGCGAGCACGCCGGTCGCGCCGTCGCGCACGAAGTCGGACTGCACGCCGACCGGGTTCGCGATCACCGGCAGCCCCGCGGCTTGGTACTGAAGCACCTTCAGCCCGCACTTGCCGCGGCTCCAGTCGTCGTCCGGCACCCAGCCGATGCCCGCGTCGCACGCGGCGATTTCCGCGGCTTCCGTCGCTTCGCTCCACGGCACGCGCTCGACCGGCAGCGGCGGGAACTCCGCGAACCGGTCGCACACGAGTTTCAGCCGCGCGCCGGGCACCGCGCTTCCGATGGCGCGCAGCGTTTCGCCGAACCGCTCCAGCCCTTGGAGCGTGCTCGACGATCCGACCCACACCATGCGGAACGCGTCCCGCGGCGCGTGCGCGGCGGTCGGGTAGGTGCGCGGTTCGACGCACGTGGGAATCACGCGCACGCGGTCGGCCGGTACGAACTTGCGGGCTTCGGCCGCGAGGAACTCGTTCCCGGCGATCACCAAGTCGCACGCCCGCACCGTCGCGCGGAACCGCGCCGCGCGCTTCGGGTCGTGCGGCCCCTTCGCGGCGTAACTGTCGCGGAGCCAAACGGCGTCGTCGTAATCGAAGAGGAGGCGCTTCGCGCGCCGGCGGAGCAGGGCGAGCGCCCAGCGCGGGAGCAGTTTGCGCTGAACGATAATCGCGTCGGCGTGAGAAAGGTCGCGCCCGATGGCGAGGCGGCCGAAAAGCGAAGTGGGAAGCGCGCGCAACTCAAGGGCGTGGCCGTGCGCCGCGAGCGCGGGTGCGAAGGCCGCGAGCCGGTACCGGCAGCAGACGTGCTCGACGCGTTCGGCGAGCGCAGCGATCCGCACTGTGGTGGCCCTCCGTGGCCGGGAGTGGTTGTTAGTTGAGAGTTGGAAGGCAATTGCAGAACAACTCTCAACTAACAACTCTCAACTATTTTCGCCTGCGCGAGGCGATCGCGCGGTCGATGTCGCGCTTGGCGTCGGCTTTCTTCAGGCTTTCGCGCTTGTCGTGCATCTGCTTGCCGCGGGCGACGGCCAGCTCCACCTTCGCTTTGCCTTCCTTGAAGTACATGCGCAGCGGGACGAGTGTAAGCCCTTTCTCGTCCGCTTTCAGCGCGAACTTGGCGATCTCGCGGCGGTGCAGGAGCAGCTTGCGGGTGCGCTTCGGCTTGTGGTTCAGTCGGTTGCCGTAGAGGTACTCGGGAATCTCCGCGCCGATCAGCCACAGTTCGCCGTCGTCGATCCGGCCGTAGGCGTCTTCGAGGTTCGCGTGCCCGTCGCGCAGGCTCTTCACCTCGGTACCCACGAGTACGATCCCGCACTCGATGGACTCGACAATTTCGTAGTCGTGCAGCGCGCGCCGGTTGCGGCAGATGTTTACCGTGCCGTCGGTGCTCGCCTTCTTGTTGTCTTTCTTGCCGGCCTTCGCCATGATGCATCGTCTCGGGTGCGGTCGTGTTGGGCATCTTAGCACGCGCCCCGGTTCCCCCCTAGGCCGAATTGCACGCTATGCCGCGGTTCGTGGTTCTCGCGCACGATTGGCCTTGTGCCCACTGGGACTTTCTGATCGAGGCCGGGCCGGTGCTCCGCGCGTGGCGGCTGTTCGAGTTGCCGCGCGCGGGCGCGCGCGTGCGCGCGGAACCGAACGCCGACCACCGCTTGCTGTACTTGGACTACGAAGGCCCGGTGAGCGGGAACCGCGGCACCGTGACGCGCTACGACGCCGGCACCTGCGAGTGGCTCGAACACGGCCCGGAGCGCGTGCGCGTCGAACTCCGCGGCGCGCGACTGGCGGGGACCGCGGAACTGCTGCGCGGCGAAGGCGGGTGGGCGCTCGCGCTCGGGTGAGCTACGGCTTCGCGCCGGCGAGCGCGCGGTGGCGGTCGGCGCGGGCCGCGTCGCCGCGCGCGGCGTACAGCCCCGCGAGCGCGGCGTGCGCCGCGCGGTGCCCGGGGTCCAAGCGGAGCGCCGTGAGCAGCCACTGTTCGGCCACATCGGGCGTGCCGGATTCGAGCAGCAGCTTTCCCATCTCGAAGTGCAGCGCCGGGTCGAGCGGGTTCTCGGCGAGGCGGCGGCTCGTCAGCTCGCCCACCCGCTCGGCCCGCTCGCGGACGGCCTCCGCGCCCTTCAGTTGCGCGCGGGCCTCGTCCGTTTTGCCCTGTTGCTGGAGCGCTTGGAAGAACAGTTGCTGCGCGTGGTAGTCGTTCGGGAGCAGCGCGGCCGCGCGGCGGAGCGGGGCCTCGGCCGCGCCCGCGCGCCCGGTAACGAGTTCCACTTGGCCGAGCGTGCGCAGGGCGGGGCCGTCGTCCGGGTGCGCGGCGAGCACCGGCGCGAGCAGCGCGCGGGCCTCGTCGCCGCGCCCGAGCAGCGCGTAGCACCGGGCGAGCCGCGCCGCGAGGCCCGCGTCGGTCGGGTCGGCGCGCCGGAGCAGTTCGAGGTGTGTCACGGCCTCTTCGTAGCCGCCGAGGGCGATGAGGCCGTCCGCGAGCCGCCGCCGGGTGTCGGCGCGCGCCGGGTCGCGCTCGAGCACGCGCCGGTAGTCTTCGCACCCGCGCACGACGCCCTTGCCGACCACGTAGGTCTGCCCGCGCAGGTCGAGCGCGCGCACGTTGTCCGGGTCGCGCGCGAGCCAGAAGTTCAGGCCGGTCATCGCGTCCCGCGTGCGGTACACGCGTAGGTAGCCGAGCGCCAGCGCCTCCCACGCGAGCGGCGCGAGGTCCGGGCGCGCGTCCATCTGCTGTTGCAGGAACTGTTCGGTTTCGCCGAGTTCGCCGGCCGAAGCCGCGGTCAGCGCCCACTCGAGCGCGGTGTCGGCGGTCGCACCGGTGCGGCGCTGCGCGGCGCGCAGTTCGCGGATCGCGCCTTCCGGGTCGCCGCTCTGCCACGCGGCGCGGCACGCGAGCAACCGCACCGACGGGCGAAACCCCCACACGCGCGCGCACCCCTCGAGCGCGCGGCGCGCGGCGTCGGGGCGGTGCGCCTCGAGCGCCGCGCGGCCGCTGCGCAACTGCGCCCACGCCCACACGTTCGGTGCGGCGGCGGCCAACAGCGCGAGCGCGACCGCGAGCCACTTGGCCCGGCGGCGGGTGAAACGGGGCACGGGAGCGCTCCGAAGGGTCGGTCAGGGGTTGGGCTTCTCGCCCGGTCGTTGGGCCAGCGCGCGGTGCCGGGCGGCCAGCACCGGCTTGTCCAGTTCGCGGTACAACTGCGCTAGCGCGCGGTGGGCGGGCGCGTACCCGGGGTCCACTTGTAGCGCGCCGTGGAACCAGCGCAGCGCCTCGTCCGGCCGGCCGGTGCGCAGCGCGATGTGCGCGATTTCCGCGTGTACGGCCGGGTCGTTCGGTCGCGCCTGAAGCGGGCCGCTCACGAGGTCGGTGATGCGCTCGAGGTCGGCCTTGAGCGCGTCGGCGCGGGCCCGGGCTTCGGCGGCTTCCGCGGCGCGCCCGGTGCGGGCGAGCGCGAAGGCGTACTGCGTCTGGGCGATCAGGTTCCCGGGCTCGCGATCCCGCGCGCGGCGCATGAAGTCGACGGCCGCGCCCTCGTCGCCCTCCGCCAGCGCGACCGAGCCGCGCTCCAGCAGCGCGTCGGGGTGGTCCGGGTGCGCGCTCAGGCACTCGACCAGCGCCGCGCGGCCCTCCGCGGCGCGCCCTTCCAGCAACAGGGCCTTCGCCCACAGCGCCATCACCTCCGCGTGGCCCGGGAGGCGCGCGCGGAGCGGTTCGAGCGCGGCGAGCGCATCGGCCCCGCGCCGGTTCCGCACGAGCAGCACCGCGAGCCGCAACCGGGCCTCGTCGTGCTCCGGGTCGCGCGCGAGCACCTCCCGGTACAGGGCGACGGCCTGCTCGGTGCCCTGCCGCTGTTCTTCGAGCTTGCCCGCGAGCAGGAGCGCGGCGCTCGAGTGCGGCGCGCGGGCGCGCCAGTCGCGCAGGCCGCCGGCCGCGTCGGCCCAGCGGAACCGCGCGATCAGCCCGGCGATCAGCCCCTCGCGCGCGAGTTCGGCGTCGGGGCCGTCGGCCGTCGCGCGCGCGAGCAGTTGCGGTTCGACCGCTTCCACTTCCCCGCGCGCGGCGCGCAAGAGCAGCCGTTCGAGAACCAGTTCGTCGGTCGGTCCGTGGACGGCTTCGAGGCGCTCGAGGAGCAGTTCGGCCTCGTCGTGCGAGCCGCCGCGCCGGGCCACGCGCGCGGCGAGGGCGAGGACGTCCGGGTGGTCGGGGCGCGTGCGCAGGCACGCGTCGAGGTGCGGGCGCGCCGCGGCGTTGTGCCCGAGCGCGACCTCGGCGCGGGCGCGCTCGAGGTGCCGGCTCGCCCACGCGCGCACCGCACCGGCCGCGAGCGCCAGCGCGGCGGCGGCGGCGGCGAGTACCAGCACCAGCGCGCGAAGCGCCCGCGCGCGGCGGGTGCCGTTCGCGGGCGCGGCGGGTGGAACGGCTGGCGCGGTCACTTCAGTTCGATGGGGAACGTCTCGGCACCGCCCTTCGCTTCGAAGCGCAGGTCGGTGGTCGCGGGGTCTTTGTACTTGTCGGGAATCTTGACGTACTTCTTGGCGTTTTGCGCGCTGGCCATCGCGGCCGGGTCGCTGGGGGCGTAGCCCTCGGGCACGTTCGCGTCTTTCGGCGGAGCGGTCTTCGCGCCTTTGGGAACTGGCGGCTGCGTCGGGGGGGGCATCATCTTGCCGCTACCGAACGCCGGCAGTCCGCTCTGCGATTGGGGAGCGAGGAACGACGTGTCCACGCACACCTTGTAGTCCCCGGCGGCGAGCTTGTCCAAACTGAAGGTGCCCGTTTCGCTGATGTCGGCCGAGCGGCTGGTGTTGCCGTCCTGACTGACGAACGTGACGCTGCCGCCCTTGAGGGGCTTGCCGTTGTAGGAGACTGAACCGCTGACAGAGCCGACCGGGCGCGAGCACCCGACGAGGACGAACGCCAGGGCGAGCGCGGCCGCGACGCGGCCGAAGCGGAGAGGAGTCATGGGTTGTGTGTCCGGAAAATGGGAAAGCGGCCCGCGCGGGTGCGCGGGCCGGAACGGGTTCACGCGGTGCCGGAACTTACCAGTCGTTGCCCAGCGTTTCGCCACCGGCTGGGGTCATCGCCGACCACCACGTGGCCGGGTTGACGCTGGCGTTCACGATGCGCACGCTACCGTCGCCCAACGCGGTGACGATGCCGCCGGAGTGAGGGCCGCTGGCGCGCCCGCCGTCCACGTTCGCGGGAAACCCGCTCCCGTTGAGTTGGAACATTGCGCCGACACCAGTCGGGTTCCCGAGATCCGAACTGCTGATGATCGGACCCCAGTCCGGCCAGAAGTTGTCGGTGTAGCCGCTGCCGGACGTCCGGGAGAGCTTCTCGGTGAAGAACACCGTGTTCGAGGTGCCGTCGCGGAGCGTCGCCGGGAACTGCGACAGCCCCACGCCGCCCCACTGGTAGTTGTGCCGGAACACCTGACCGTTGATGCCGTAGCTCGAGCGCCCGCGCTTCTGGTTGTTGGACTCAAGAGTGTAGTCCGACGGGCACCCGTACACTTTCAAGACCGCGTTCTGCGCTTCCGGGGTCCACTGGCTGTACGTCGGGTTGCTCCCGTTGCGCCCGTCCGGGTCCGGGTTCCGCAGCGTCGCCTTGTACAGGTTGTCCTGTTCGATGAACGGCAGGATGTGCAGGAACAGCCCGCCGTTGGACTGGTTAGGACTCGCCCCGCCGTTGCCGGGGTACAGGCCGATGCTCGGCGGCAACCGCCCGCTGTTCGTGTCGGCGGCGTTGATGGTGCCCAGCGACAGTTGTTTCAGGTTGTTCGTGCAGGTCATGCGGGCGGCGGCCTCGCGCACCTTCTGCACGGCCGGCAACAGGAGGCCGATCAAGATGGCGATGATTGCGATGACTACCAGCAGTTCGATGAGCGTGAACGCTCGCCGCCGGTGCCGGTCGAGTGGGGAGACCACGACGCGCCTCGGGAAGTAAGGTAGAGCGAAACAGATTTGGAGGTGCGAGTACACCTCTACGCGCAAGACTACCCGTCACATCGGCAGCCGTCAATGCTCTGTTCACATTCTGAGAAGGAATTCGGAAGTGACCGGTGGTGCGGCCCGGCGCGATTCGCCCGGCCGTGCGGCCTACTCCGCCGAAGGGGTCGGCGGGGTGCGCCCCTTCCAGCCGACCGGCTTTCCGATGAGCGCGCGCGCCACCGCGTACCACTGAACCGCGAGCAACAGCGCGATCGCGACCGGGTGCAGTGGCAGCCCGACCGGGGCGGCGCGGAACCGGCGCTGGAGGTGATAGCGCACGGTCTGAGCGAGCACCACCGCGAACAGCGCCGGCCACAGCAGGTGCGCCGTCGGTTCGCCGTTCACCAGCACGAACACTAGCAGCGCGAACGGCAACACTTGGCCGAAGAACAACACGAAGGACCAGAACAGAATCTGACCCGTTGCCGCCATTCCCTCGCGGGCGTTCTTCGCGAGGCCGAGCCACACCGCCCGCGCGGAGCGGTACATGCGGCAGGTGGCTAAGTGCGTCGCGTCGCACAGGTCGGTGCGGAACCCGGCTTTGCGGTACGCGCGCGGCAGCGTCACGCCGTCGTGGAGCGACGCGCGCACGGCACTGTGGCCGCCCACCTTCTCGTAGGCGGCGCGCGTGCTCACGAACCACTGCCCGCAGCCCGCGCCGAACGCGGACCAGCCGAACTTCCGCATCGCCCAGAGCGGCAGGAAGCACAGCAGCACCCAGTTGATGAGCGGGATGAGGAGCTTTTCTAGGAGCGTCCCGGTTTCCTGTTTCGGGAACCCGCTCACGAGGTCCGCGCCGCTTTCGCGCTGGAACAGCACCATGCGCGCGAGCGCGTCCGGTTCAAGGCGCACGTCGGCGTCGAGGAACGCGAACGTGTCGTAGCGCGCGAGCTTCGAGAGCGCGAAGCACGCGTGCTGCTTCCCGCACCAACCCTCCGGTAGCGGCGGTGCGTGCTCGAGGCGCACCCGCGCGTCTTCGGCCGCCAAAGTGCGAACGATCTCCGCGGTGCGGTCGGTGCTGGCGTCGTCCAGCACGATCACTTCGAAGTCGATGTGTGCGGACGCGAGCACGGAGCGCACGCACGCTTCGATGCCCAGCTCCTCGTTGCGCGCCGGGATGAGCACCGACACCGGCGGAAGCGCCCCCGGGACCGCGGGCGTCTCGGCCGCACGCGGAGAAGTGTGGTCGGACGCCTCAGAAGGCGATTGGGCGCGCGATCGTGCGGCCGGGACGCCCGCGGTCCCGGGGAAGGGCGGCTCGCGGAACAGGAAACTGTTCAACAGGTAGAGAAGGGCGGGCACCGCGGCGCAGCCGAGCGCGGTCCATGCGAGCGCGTCAATCACGTCGGGTTCTCCGGGGCGTGCGCCGGGTCGAACCGCTCGCCGCGCACGCGGGCCTTCACGCGCCGCCACCAGTCGTACACGCCGCCTACCCCGGTCCGCCCTTCGAGCAGCGTGCGGAACGCGGTCGCGTCGCGGGCCATCGCTTCCGCGTTCAGCGCGTCCAGCGCGCGCGTGAGGGCGCTTTCGATCAGTGCGAGCCACTGTTTGCCGTTGAGGCTCGCGTGTTCGGTCACAAGTAGCGGGTCGCCGAGGCGCACGAGCGCTTCGGGCGTGCGCTCGGTCCAGAAGGCGTATTCGAGCGCGACCGGCAGCACGAGGCCGCGCGTCATGCGCGCCGCGAGGTGCCCGACGCCGGGCTGAAGCGCGAGCGGGCGCTCGCGCGCGTCCGCGAACCGGCCTTGCGCCGTCACCCAGAACGCGCGCCGCGGTTCGCTGAGGAGCGCCGCCCCGGTGCGCAGAAACGAAGCCGCGCCGCGAAGCGAGTGCTGATCCACACCCACGAAGCCGAGACGCTTGAAGAACCGGTACTGCTCCACCGCGGCGGCGTCGATCGCGGCGAACTGGTCGCGCGGGTTCAGCTCGCGGCTGAGCACGATGCCGAGCATCGGGTCCCACCACGACGGGTGGTTCAGCACGACGAGGATCGGTTCGTCGGTGACGGGGAAGCTCGCGCCGCCCTTAGAGAGGCGCACCGCGTGAAAGTGTTTGCGCACGAACCGCACCGCGTACCGGCGGAACAGCCAGATGAGCCAGTTCCACCGGCGCGGGAGTTGGGCTTCGCGTGGGGCCATTGCGTTCTCGAAACGCGCGGGGCGAGCCACGGGGTTTATCCCGTGGTCTTCTGCGCCTCAAATCACCACGGGGATCAACCCCGTGGCTCGCTGTCTTGCGCTACACGCGGGCCAGTTCGCGCTTCGGGGCGCGCGGTTCGGGTTGCGCGCCCTTCGGGGCCACCTTGTCGGCGTCGAGCGCGTCGGCCGCGATCCACCCGGACATGAGCACCATCGGCATCCCGGGGCCGGGGTGCGCCGCGCCGCCCGCGAGGTACAGCCCGGTCACGTCCGGCGAGCGGTTCGCGGGCTTGAACGCGCCGTTCCACTTGCCGTGACTCGCCAGCCCGTAAATCGCCCCGTTCAGCACGCGGTAGCGGTCGTGGATGTCTTGCGGCGTCAGCGCCGATTCGTACACGATGCGGCTCTCGAGGTCCGGCATTTGGCCCGTCGTCTTCAGCTTCTCGATGATGACACGGCGGTACTCGGGAAGCATCTTCTTCCAGTCGTGGTGCGGCCGCATGTACGGCGTGTGAACCAGCACGTAGAGCGCGTCGCCGCCGGGCGGCGCGGTCTCCGGTTCGGTCTGCGAAGTGGACGCGAGGTAGCACGTCGGGTCCGCGGCCGGTTCGCCCTTCGTGTAGATGTCCTCGAATTCCTTGTGCGGATCGGCGGAGAAGACGAACCCGTGGTGCAGCAGGTGGTCGTACCGCTTGTTGAGGCCGAGGTACAGGACGACGCCCGAGCACGCGGGTTCGTACCCGCGGCGCTTCTCGAACTTTTGAGCCGCGCGGGGCGCGGTTTCGTGTAGTAGCTCGCGGTGGGTGCGGGCGCTGTCGGCGTTGGAAACGACCGCCGCGAGTTCGATCACCTCGCCGCTCTCGGTCTCGATACCGCGCACGCGCTTACCGTTGTCTTCGGTGAGAATGCGGCGCACGCCGGTCTCGGTTCGATACTCCACGCCGAGTTCTTCGCCGAGTTTCACGAGCGCTTCGGGCACGGCGCGGGTGCCGCCCCGCGGGTACCAGATGCCCTCTTGCGTTTGCATGTGCGCGATGCCGCACAGCACCGCCGGCGACTGCTCCGGGCACGAGCCGACGTACTGCGTGAAGTGGTCCAGCATCTGCGCGACGCGCGCGTCGGGTACGAACTTGCGCACGGTGCCCGCGACCGAGCACCCGAGGCGCAGGCTCAGCACGTCGCTCAGCAGCTTCACCGAGAAGCCGGCGCGCCAGTCGATCATGTCCTTCACGCCGCCGACCGACTTCCAGAAGTAGTTGCGCGCGGAAATCTGGTGCAGGCGCTCGGAGAGGGCGAGGAAGTTGCGGTACCCGGCGGCGCTGCCGGTGCCGGGCGCGTACGCGGCGATGTTCCGCGCCATCGCGTCTTCGTCTTCGACCAAGTCCAGCGCGGTGCCGTCGCCGAAGAAGCACCGCCACTGCGGGTCCAACCGCACGAGGTCGAGGTATTCTTCGAGCTTGCGCCCGGCTTCCGCGAAGACGCGGTGCAGCACCGAGGGGATGGTGAGGATGGTCGGGCCCATGTCGAAGCGGAACCCGTTCGCTTCGAGGACGGCCGCCTTGCCGCCGAGCCACGCGCTCTTTTCGAACACCGTGACCGCGTAGCCGCGGGCCGCGAGCACGCACGCCGCGGAGAGGCCCGCCAGCCCGCTGCCGATCACGCCGACGCGAGTCCGTTTCGCCGAGTTGGTCACCGATTGGCTCCGTTACGCGGTTTCCGCCATGTGAATCAGGATCGCCAGAATCTTGCCCACGTCCGACACGAAGTAATCTTCTTGGTCGAGTGTCACTTCTTTGTCGCGCAGGCGCAGGAACTTCCAGTGCGTGCCGGTGGTCGAAGCTCCGAACACTTGCGATACCGGATCGCCCTTCTGTTCATTGAACAGCCACGCGGCGCGCATCTCGGCAATGCACTGACCAAGGCCGTGGTTCACGTTATCGTTCTTTCCTTCCGCGAGCGCAATCACCGGTGCGGTCACGATGTACTGGCGCGGGCCGCGCGTAATCAGAAAATCGCAGAAGCCGTTCAGCCCCGCGGCTTGATCGACGTTGAACTCGACACCCGAGAACAGCGCGTGCCTACGGTCCCGGAGGCGGCGGAACTCCATCAAGATCGGCGCGATGATGAACTCCGATTTTGCTTTCTCGCTTCCGATCCCTTGCGCCAGCGACGTGCCCTCGTGAAGCTGTTCGAGGAACGCGGCGCGCGGCTCGATGGGGAGCACCGCCTTGAACAGCGATTCGACACCAAGCGTCAGGCCGAGTTTGGCTTCGACGTTCTCGAGCGTGAATTCGCGGTACGACATCGGTGCGGCTCCGGGGCGAGGGCGCGTGCATTCTACGCGACCGGGGCCGAGGCGTGGGCTTCTTCCGGCGCGCCCGGCGTGCCGAGCCAGTCGGCGTTGCGGCCGAAGTCTTGCAGCAGCAGCCGAGCAGTAATGCGCGCGGATTCGTAGATCACGGGCAGCCCGCTACCGGGGTGCGTGCCGCCGCCCACGAGGTACATCCCGGGGATTTCGTCGAACCGGTTCCGCGGGCGCAGGTGCAGCATCTGGCCCCACGTGTGCGCGAGGTTGAACGTCGCCCCGCGGTACACGTTGTACTTCGATTCCCAATCCGCCGGCGTCACCATCTTCTCGAAGCGCACGCGCCGTTCGAGGTCGCGCACGCCCACCTTTTCGAGCTGCTTGAGGAGCTTCGCGCGGAACGCCGGGGCTTCGCGGGCCCAATCGACGTTCGGGTGCTGGTGCGTGACCGGCGCGAGCACGTACAGCGTGCTGTGCCCGCGGGGCGCGAGTGAGTCGTCGGTGATGCAGGCGTTCTGCACGTAGAACGACGGGTCTTCGGAGAGGACGTGCCGCGAGTCGATGTCCTTCAGGTTGTCCGCGTAGGTGCCGGAGCAGTGGATCGTGTGGTGCGGCAGTTCGTCGAAGCGGCCCTCAATACCGAGGTAAAGCATGAACGTGGAGCACGAATACTTCTTCTTGGCGATCTTCGCGTCGGTCCACTTGCGGCGGCGCGAGTTCGGCACCAGTTTCGTCATCGCGTGGGCGAAGTCGGCGTTCATCACCACCGCGTCGGCGCGGTAGGTGCCGCTCTGGGCGCGCACGCCGCACGCCCGGTCGCCGTCGAACAGCACTTCCTTCACGTCTTCGCCGAGTGTGAACTTCACGCCCATCTCGCGCGCGACGCGCGCCATGCCTTCGCTCACCGCGGCGCACCCGCCGTAGGGGTGCCACACGCCGTACTCGTATTCGAGGAACGACAAAATGGAGAACAGACTCGGGCAGTTGAACGGCGACATCCCGAGGTACTTCGACTGAAACGAGAACGCGAGCCGCACGCGCTCGTCGCTGAAATACCGCGCGAGTTCGCGGTCGAGCGACCGCCACGGCTTCAGCGTGGGCACGAGCTTCAGCAGTTGCCAGCGGATCACGTCGGACCACCCGCGGAACGGGCTTTCGAGCGTGGGCCGGAACTTCTCCAACTTGTCGCGGTTGTCGGTGAGGAACCGGCGCACGTTCCGCGCGTCAGCCGCGCTGAGTTTCGCCACTTCCGCTTCGAGGCGCGCGACGTCCGGCGTGCAATCGAGCGCGCCGCCGGCACCGAAGGCGACGCGGTACTGCGGGTCGAGCCGCACCATCGGAATTTCGGTGCGCAGGTCGCGCCCGAGCATTCGGAAGATGCGCTCCAACACGAGCGGATAAAGGAAGAAGGTCGGGCCGAGGTCAAAGCGAAAGCCCTGTTCGGTGATGGCCGAGCACCGGCCGCCGACGTGCGGCATGCGCTCGATGACGTGCACATCTAGCCCGGCTTTCGCGAGCAACAGGGAGGCCGCGAGGCCACCGGGTCCGGCCCCAATGATGAGGACCGACTGCGGGCGGTGGGAGCGGGCCGAAGCGGTGGACGAGCCGTGTGCGGGTTCGAGGGCCGACGAGGTCATGCAGGGGTCCGTGGCGAGTGATCGGCGCGGGTGCGCAAGGACATTTTACCGGCGGCGCGCGCGAAGCCCAACAAATACCGCGACCCCGCGCCGCTCATAACATGAGTGCGCCGTTTCAAAGCGAGCCACGGGGATTATCCCCGTGGGCCTTCGGTGGTCGAAACACCACGGGGATAACCCCGTGGCTCGCTGGTGAGGTGATACCCATGTCCGATTCGGTTCTATCGCCCGCGCAAGTGCGGGCGGCCGCGGAGCGCCTGCCGCGCGTCCGCCTTGCACACCTGCCCACTCCACTTGAGGAACTGCCGCGGTTCTCCGCGGCGCTCGGCGGCAAGGTGCGGGTGTTCATCAAGCGCGACGACTGCACCGGGTTCGTACTCGGCGGGAACAAAGCCCGGCACAACGAGTTCCTCTTCGGCGACGCGCTCGCGGACAACTGCGACGTGTTCGTGTGGGGCGCGCTGGTGCAGTCCAACAACTGCCGCACCACCGCCGCCGCGTGCGCGAAGCTCGGGTTGGAGTGCCGGCTGTACCTTTCTAAAGCGCACCTGAAGACGGAACCGCAGGGCAACCTGCTCATCGATTTCCTCGTCGGCGCGCACGTCGAGTTTCGGAACGAGAAGATCGGGCCGGAGTTGAATGCGCTCATGGCACAAAAGGCCGACGAGCTGCGCGCCGCGGGTCGCCGGCCGTACTTCTGGCACCCACCGCGGGTCGTGCCGCTCGCGGCGGTGAGCTACGTGCTGTGCCTCGCGGAGATCAAAGAGCAACTGTCGGCGCTGAAAGTCACGCCGGCTGCGCTGTACGTCTCTTCGGCGGGCGCGACCGGGAGCGGGGTGGCGCTCGGAAAGAAGGTGTTGGGCTTCGAGTGCCCGGCGCGACTGATTTGCCCGATGCCGTGGCCGTGGGACATCCCGACGCGCACCGCGGACGACGCGAATTCCGCCGCCGAACGGCTCGGCCTTCCGCACCGGCTCAACGCGAGCGAGATCGACGCGGACGAATCGCACATCGCGCCGGGTTACGGGCTTCCTTCCACGGCGGGCCAAGAGGCCATGAACCTGCTCGCGCGCACGGAAGCGATTCTCACCGATCACGTCTACACCGCGAAGGCACTCGGCGCGCTGATCGCCGACGTGCGCGCCGGGAAGTACGCGCCGGGGCAAAGCGTGGTGTTCATCCACACCGGCGGCGTGCCCGCGATCTTCGCCGAACCGGAGAAGGTGGTACCGGGGATGTGATTGGGGAGTGGTCAGTTGTCAGTCGTCAGTTGTCAGTCGGAAGCCCCTTCTGTTGTTCAGCGCCCCTCACCCGGCCTCGAAGACTCGGCCACCCTCTCCCACGCTTGCGCGGGGAGAGGGCAAAACGCGCGGACACTTCGTGAAGCAATCACGCGCGCGAAGGTTTTGGTTTGTGCCCTCTCCCCACTTTAGTGCGGGAGAGGGTGGCCGAGTCTTCGAGGCCGGGTGAGGGGCGCTTGGGAAAACTACAAGCGACAGCCGCGCGAATAATTCCCCCGAATCCGGTTTGACTTCGCGGAAACGATCGCCCACGATTTGAACGCACGTTCACATCGTGGAGGAGTCGCCATGTCTGCTGTAAGCGCGGGCGCGGAAGTCGCGCGCACCGAGGAGTCGCACTTCACACCGGAACACGTCGCGGACGCCGCGTACCGCAAGGCCCGCGGGCACTCGTGGGAACTGATCGCCGCGGACCTGAAGCACCCGAACCCGGACCGGTTGCGCCGCACGATGGAGAAGGACGCGACGTTTCTGGACGCGCTGAAAAGCGCCAAGCGCGAACTGCGCGACGAGGCCGAGGCCGAAGCGTTCCTCTCGCTGCGCGTGCAACTGCTCAGCGACGATCAAGCCGTGGTTCACGCCGCCGCGAAACTGATTCTCGAACACACCACGAAAGCGGCCGAGCGCGAACTGAAGGCGCAGCTCGAAGCGGCGCGGAACACAGCGCGCCTCGAAGTGGAAGAGAAGCGGGCCGCGGCGAAGGCGAAGGGGCCGGATCTCGGCGGCATCCCGACGGAGATCGTGGAAGCGATCCTTCAGCCCGAAGCGCGCGTGGTGCTATGGGACCAAGAAGAGGACTTCTGGGGCCGCGCCCCGAACAACTTAGAAACGCCGATGCGCGTCGTGCCGGTGAAAGCCGACGGCAAGGAGTACTTCTACGTGGTGCCGCGCTCGCACCTCCAAGCGCCGCCCGGCGGCTGGAAGTTCTACGCGCAGACCTGAACCCGCGTAGCGGGTTCGTAGCTCGTAGTAACCGGCTTCAGCCGGTTTCCCAAACACCCAAGCGACGAGTTTCGGAATTCGAAGTACGAACGCGAGCCGCACGGAAGCGTGTCAGTGACGGTTTTTACCCCGAAGGGGTGCGACAACTTAGCCCGGTGCAACGCACCGGGTAGCGGGCGACCCGCGCGCACCCCGAAGGGGTGCGACACGCTGTGCGCTGTCGCAGGCTTTGAGCCTGCCCGTTCCGAATCGGCGAAACCCGGTGCGTTGCACCGGGCTAAGTTGTCCCGCCCCTTCGGGGTGAAGCCGCGACGCGCACCCGCGCGCCGCCATACGACTCCGCGCGCACAGGCTTCGCGTTTGCGCGTCGAACCGCCGGCGTGAGCCGGTGGGTGTGCCGATGCCCCACCGGCTCACGCCGGCGGTTCGACAGAAGCTGAATCATACGCACGCGACGCGCTCTCGCGCGCCGCGATCTGACTTCGTTCTCATACCCTCGCTCACGCGTCGGGCTACAAACGGCGAGCGGCGCGACGTGAGTCCGCCGGTACTGTACAACTCCGTGCGCGTCGCGCACTCCAGTTGTGCAGCTACCGGCGGACTCACGTCGCGCCGCTCGCTTTGTTCGTTTCACCTCACAACTGCACCATCGGCAACTCGCCGCTCGGCGCGCCACCGGCCACCTTTTCCACTGCGGCGCACAACTCCAAGTACGCCTTCGAGACGCCCGCGTCCGGGTGCCGGCGCACGATCGGCTCGCCGGTGTCGACGCACTGCGCCACGCGCGGGTCGATCGGCAGTTCGCCGAGGAACGGCACGTTGCTCTCTTCCGCCAGTTTCAGCCCACCCCCCACGCCGAAGATCGGCGTCTTCGCGCCGGTCGCGTCCACGAAGTAACTCATGTTCTCGATCACGCCGAGCACCGGCACGTTCACCTCCGCGAACATCTTCACGCCCTTCCGCGCGTCGATCAGGCTCACCTCGCCCGGCGTCGTCACCACCACCGCGCCCGTGAGCGGCGCACTCTGGCACAGCGTCAGTTGCGCGTCGCCGGTGCCGGGCGGCAGGTCGATCACGAGGAAGTCGAGCGCGCCCCAATCGATTTGCGCGAGGAACGATTGCACCGCCTGCGCCACCTTCGGCCCGCGCCAGATCACCGCCTGCTCCGGGTTCACGAGGAACCCCATGCTCATCAGCCGGATGCCGTACTTCTCGATGGGGAACGCCGTGGTTTGCGGGTCTACGGTGCCGAGGCCGAACATGAGCGGGACCGACGGGCCGTAGATGTCCGCGTCCATCAGCCCGACGCTGTGGCCGCGCATGTGCAGCCCCATCGCGAGGTTCGCGGCGACGGTGGACTTGCCCACGCCGCCCTTACCGCTGGCGACCGCGATCACTTGCTTCACGCCGGGCAGCGACAGCTTCGGCGGCATCTGCGGATTCATGGTGTATCTCGTGGTGTTATGTCGGGTCTTCGGCGAGCGCGCGCAACTGTGACAGGGTGTAAATGCCGGTGTCGTGGCCGTCGTTCCAGCGAATCTGGTAGGCGTAGCGGCCGACCGGGGCCATCGCGACCGGGTCCGGCGCGCCGGCGGCGACCTCTTGCGGGGTGAGTACGCGGAACGGGTCCGCGGGCTTTTGGCGCTCCTCGTTGCAGGTCGCGCACGGGCACTGTTTGCGGAGCGTGCGCCAACTAACGAACGTGGTGGTGCCGTCGCTCCATTCGATCTTCAGCCCGTCGCCCTCGCGCTTGAGCGCGAGCGGGCGCAGTTCGTCGGCCATCGGGTGCGGCTCCGCGAGCGTGGTGCCGGAGATTATACGCGCGAAACGCGCGCGCGTCGGCGGCGCGTGAGTGCGCCCCCGACGCGCGCGCGTTTCGCTACGTACCGGGCGCACAACAACTGTTTGGCCCCGCTCTCGTGCAACACCACGAGATTGTACTTGTAAGCGAGGCCGAACCCGTTGAGTTGGAGAATTGCGTTCGGGTCGCTGGACTACGGGCTGAGCATGTAGTAGTCTGCACAGGCACGTTTCCGGACTTCGCCGCGTTCCTCAACCGTCGCCTTCGCGACGCGGTCCGAGCGCGGGACCGGTACGCCGGTTGGAGCACGCCAAACGCGCCGGACCGGATTCGAGTGTGGGACAAGTCCGAGTCGCGAGCGAACCCGAACAAACTCGCATTATGGGCACTGAGAACGTATTCTCGCACTATCATCACACTTACTCTCCACTGGTACTGCTGGGTAACGCACATGACACCGCTTCGACACGGGCGGCGAGCGCGGGGGCCACATGAGTCGTGCGAGTGTGCTCGTCGTCGATGACGATCCGGTGGGGCGGAACGCTGTAACCGCGCTCCTGAGCAGCGACGGGTACGAGGTCGCAACCGCGCCCGAAGGTCCCACGGCAATCCGGCTCGCAGCGGAGCTCCGTCCGGACGTCCTTCTGGTCGACGTGATGATGCCCGGGATGGACGGGTTCGACGTGACCCGCCGCATCCGCGACCTCCCGGAACTCGCGGAGGTACCGATCCTCCTGCTCACCGCCCTCGACGACCACGGGTCCCGGATCGCCGGACTCGAGGCGGGCGCGGACGACTTTCTGTCCAAGCCGCTCGACCGGACCGAGTTGCGCGCGCGGCTCCGGACGATCACCCGGCTCAACCGGTTCCGTCGGCTCACCGAACAGCGGGAACTGTACCGGCGCTTGTTCGAGCGGTCCCCGTGCGGGCTGTTGGTGCTCGACGCCGAAGGGCGCGTGCGGGAGGCGAACCCGACGGCGCAGCAGTTGTTGGAGCGCTGGCTCGGCCCGGCCCCGCACGACCTGCGGCGGCTGCTTCCGAAAGAGCAAGCCGGCCGAATCAGGAAGCTGCTCGCGTCCGCGACGGACCCGACCGCGACCGCGCGCGAGGACTTCGCCGTCCGCGTGGGCCACACCCCCGTGTGGTTCGACCTGTCCGTCAGCTTGCTGTCCGCGGACGCCGGAACGTTTCTCGCGGCGCTGATGGACCGGACCGCGGAGCGAACCCTCGAGCAGGAGTTGCAGCAGTCCCAGAAGATGGAGTCGATCGGGCAACTGGCCGGTGGGATCGCGCACGACTTCAACAACTTGTTGACCGTGATCAACGGCTTCACGTCCTTGGCGCTGGACCAGTTGCCGGCCGGCGACCCGGTGCGCGACGGGCTCGAACAAGTCGAGCGCGCGGGCGAGCAGGCCGCGGTCCTGACGCGCCAGTTGCTCGCGTTCGGGCGCCGGTCGATCGTCACACCGGTGCACGTCGCGATGCCCGCGCTCGTCCGGGAGGTCGAGAAGTTGCTCCGCCGGCTGATCGGCGAGCACATCACCGTCCGCGTGACGTCCGGGCCGGTGACGGGGGCGGTGTGGGCCGACCCGGCTCAGATCGAACAGGTCTTGTTCAACCTCGCCGCCAACGCCCGCGACGCCATGCCCGGCGGCGGCACGCTCTCGATCCACACGTCCGAGGTCGCGGACCCGGAACCCGCACCCGGCTCGTACCAAGAGCGGAACTGGATTCGGCTGACGGTCGGGGACACGGGAACCGGCATGCCGCCGGAAGTGCGCGAGCGCATTTTCGAACCGTTCTTCACCACGAAGCCGGTGGGGAAGGGGACCGGGCTCGGGCTGGCGACGGTGTACGGGATCGTCCAGCAGTGCCGCGGGCGGATCAGTGTGGACAGCGCGGTCGGCCGGGGCACGACGTTCGTGGTCGATTTCCCGCGCCGCGATGCGCCCGTATCGCCCGGCGCGCCCGCGGCGGCACCGAAACTCGTCGGCGGAACCGAGACCGTCCTACTCGTGGAGGACGAAGAGACCGTTCGCGGGTTCGCCGAGGCCACCCTGACCTCTGCCGGCTACACCGTCCTTACCGCTCGTGACGGGGAAGACGCCACGCTCCGCGCGGCCGCACACCCCGGGCCGATCCACTTGCTGTTCACCGACGTGGTCATGCCGCGCCTCGGTGGCCGCGCGCTGGTCGAGCAGGTGTTGCGGACGCGACCGGACGTCAAGGTCCTCTTGACCTCGGGTTACGACGACGAGGCGATGAAGCAGACCGGCGGGCCGGACGTCGCCGTATCACTCCAGAAGCCGTACACCGCGTACCGGCTGCTTCGGGCGGTGCGCGAGGCGCTCGACCGGTGACCGCGGGTTTCGGCGCTCCGCGCCCGCGCACGACGTGTACGGGATGCGGAGCCGGTCCGGTTCGCCGGCACGAGCGCCGCGGTGCAAGCGCGACAGTCCCATGCCGTTTCTCGCACGTTTGTTCTTCCCATGAACGCACTCGCCCCCGCTCAGCGTCCGTCCCGTCGCGCGACCCTCGGCCTGTTCGCGGGCGCGCTCGGTACGCTCGCTGGTGCCTTGGCCTTCCGCGCGCCCGGTCCGACGCCCCCGTTCCGGCTCGGGGCGCAGTCGTGGGTCGGGTACGCGCCGGCGTACCTCGCCCGGCGCGACGGGCACTGGCCCGAACCGGTGGTCTCGGTCGTCGAACTGCCCACCGACGCCGCGATCGTTCGCGCCGCGCGGGCCGGCGCGCTGGAAGCGGCCGGCATGACGCTCGACGGGGCGTTTCGCGTTCAGGCCGCGGGCGTGGACGTGCGGGTGATCGCCGTCCTCGACTATTCGGCCGGCGGGGACGCGATCGTCGCCGCGCCCAAATCCCCGATCGCGACCGCGGCCGACCTGCGCGGCAAGCGGGTGGCGGTCGAGCGGCACGGGGTGGGAATGCTGTTCTTGGCGCGGGTCCTCCGGACCGCCGGGATGACGGTCGGCGATGTGGTCGTGGTGAACGCGGACCTGCCCGAGCACAAGGGGCTTGTCGCCGCCGGGCGAGCGGACGCGGTCGTCACCTACTCGCCCGAGAAGGAGCGGTTGGTAGGCGCCGGGGGCCGTGTGGTCTGCGACAGCAGCACCATCCCGGCCGCGGTGATCGACGTCCTCGTCGTCCGGGCCGACGCGTTCCACATCAACCCGGCCGCCGTGAGGGCCGCGGCGCACGGCTGGGACCTCGCCGCCGACCGCCTCGCCGCCGATCCGGCCGCCCGCGCCGCGACCGCGCGGGCGATGGGCATTACACCGGACGAGTTCGAGATCGGGTGCCGACAGGTCCGCATCCCGACCCGTGCCGAAAGCCGCGGGCTGATCGAACCGCGGTCCCCCGGGCTTGCCCCGGCGGCGCGCGAGGTCGCCGCTGCGCTGAACGAGTTCAAAATCATTGACGGCCCCATCGACCCGGACCGCCTGTTCGTCACACCCGCCGAGATGGACGTGATCCGATGACTTACCCCCACGTTCCCTTGCGGGTCCTGCTCCCCGGTACGGTCGCGGCGTTTGCCCTCGCGTTGCTCAGCGCGATGCTGTGGGTGCAATTGCGCAGCGCCCGCACCGAGCAACTCGACCGCGTCGCCGAGGGCCTCCGGGTACAGGCCGCCGACCTACAGACCGACCTCGACCGGGAGGTGCGCCACGAGGACCGAGCCGGCGTCGCGGACCTCGTCGCCTCTTCCGGCACCCACCCACTGGCGGCAGGGACCGCGCTGGTCGGTAACGACGGTCGGGTGATCGCCGCGACCCGCGCGGAGTGGGTCGGCGGAACGGGCGCGGAGGTGCTGCCGCCTTGGCTGGCCGCGCGGAGCGCCGCGCCGCCGGTCGGCGTGCGGGTCGAGCGCGACGGCGATTCCGACCGCCTCGTCGCCGCCTTCCCGGTCGACCTCGACGGCACCGGACGCACGCGCGGGGTGCTCCTGTGCGCCCTCGACGCCGACCGCCCGGTGGCCGCGGCCCGGGCCGCGGTGTGGGAACGGTTCCGGGTGCTCGCGGTCGCCACGATCTGGGCCGCGCTGCTCCTCGGGGTGGCGCTGAACTACCTCGTCTCCCGCCGCGTCTCCGCGCTGCTCGGCACCGTTGAGCGGATCGGTGCGGGCGATCTGACCGCTCGGTCCGTCGTCGGCGGCGGGGACGAGATCGGCCGGCTCGCCACCGGGCTAGACAGCATGGCCGCCGCGCTGGCCGTCGCCTCCGCCGAGCGGGACCGGGCGCAGCGGCTGATCGAGATTCAGAACGAGATCCTCCGGCGGATCGCCGAAGACGACCCGCTCGACGAACTCCTCGACCGGTTGTGCCTGCTCGTCGGGTCGCTCTACGACGGAGCGCGGTGTGCGGTTCGGCGCCCGGACGCGGCCGGAACCCTCTGTGTCGTCGCCGGGTCGAAAGCCGCGCCGGAGATCCAAGCGAAACTGGACGGATCGCTGGCGAACGTGTGCGGTTCGGCCGCGCTCACCGGCGAACCGGTCTTCGTGACCGACACCGCCACCGACCCGCGGTGCGAGCCGTACCGCGGTGCGGCACTCGAACTGGGCATCCGCAGTTGCTGGTCGGCCCCGGTCCCGGACGGCGACGGGCGCGGCACGTTCGCCGTCGCGCACCCCGTTCCGTACGCGCCGACCGAACGCGACCGCGAGGTGCTCGACACCGGCGCCCGGCTGGCGTACATCGCGATCCGCCGGGCCCAGACCCGGGACTCCCTGCGGCTGGGCGAGGAGCGTCTGCGGATGACGGTGCGGGCCGGGGACGTCGGCCTCTGGGACTGGGACCTGAAGACCGACCGCGTCGTCTGCAGCGCGGAGTGGAAGTCTCAGCTCGGGTATGCCGAGAGCGACGACATCGAGAACACATCCGCCTCTTGGTCGGAGCGCGTTCACCCGGACGACTTCGGGGCCGTGCGCGCCGTCGTCATGGCGTGCCAAGCGTCCCCCGGGCGGCCGTACGATGCCGAGTTCCGGATGCGCCACCGGGACGGATCGTGGCGGTGGATCCACGCCCGCGGGGAGGTTCTCAGCGACTCGACCGGGGCCGCGGTTCGGATGCTCGGCACCCACGTCGATGTCACCGAGCGCAAGAACGCCGAACTCGCGCTGTTCGAGCAGGAGCAGCGGCTGCGCCAGATGGCCGACGCCAGCGACGTCGTGTTCTGGCTGATCTCGTGTCAGCCCGAGCAGATTCTCTACGCCAGCCCGGCGTTCGAAACGATCTGGGGGCGGCCGGTGAGCGAACTGTACGCCCGCCCGCAGGCGTGGACGGACGGGATCCACCCGGACGACGCGCCGGTCGTCAGCGCCGTCAACGCCGCCTTCGTTCACCAGCGCAGCCGACAACTCGACGTCCAATATCGGGTCGTCCGGCCGGACGGCGGCGTTCGGTGGATCCACGACCGCGGAACCGCGCTCCGCGACGAAACCGGACGGGTGTACCGCCTGACCGGCGTGGCCCGCGACATCACCGAGCAGAAGTTGGCCGCGGACGCCCTGCGCGAAAGCGCGGAGCGGTTTCGGACGACATTTGAGCAGGCGGCCGTCGGGATCGCCCACGTCGCCCCGGACGGGCGGTTCCTGCGGGTCAACGGGCGGTTCGCACAGATGCTCGGGTACACCGCGGACGAGATGCTCGCCCTCCGGTTCCATGACGTCACGCACCCCGACGACCTCGCGCGCGCCGACGGGATCCTGTCCGGCGCGACCTCGACGTACCAGATGGAAAAGCGGTACCTCCGTCGGGACGGTTCCCACATCTGGGGGCACCTCACGGTGTCGTTGCACCGGAGCGACACCGGGGAGCCGGAGTACTTCATCAAAGTCGTCCAAGACATCACCGACCGAAAAGCGGCCGAGGCCGAGCGCGAGCGAACCGCCGCACTCCTCCAAGCCGTCATGGACGGGGTCCCGGACGCGATCTTCGTCAAGGACCGTGAGGGGCGGTATTTGCTGTTCAACGCGGCCGCGGCACGGTTCGTCGGCAAGCCGATCGCCGAGGTCCTCGGCCGGGACGACACCGAGCTCTTCGACCCGGACAGCGCACGCGCCATCATGCAGCGCGACCGCCGGGTGATGAGTTCCGGCACGGCCGAGGAAGAAGAGGAGACGATCACCGCTGCGGGCGTCACACGGACCTACTCGGCCCGCAAGGGCCCGTACCGCGACGCGACCGGGGCGGTGATCGGATTGATTGGGGTCTCGACGGACATCACCGAGCGCAAGCGCGTCGAACTCGCCCTGCGCGAGAGCGAGGAGCGGTTCCGGCTCTACGCCGACCACTCCGCGGACGCTCTGTTCGTCCAAGGCCCGCTGGGGCGGGTGGTCGACGTGAACCGCCAAGCGTGCGAGTCGCTCGGCTACACTCGTGAGGAACTGATCGGGCTGCTCCCCGCGGCGTTCGACGCGGACTTCGATGTTACCCTCTCGGCTCAGGTGGGTGGCCGTCTGGCGGCCGGGGAAACGGTGGCGTTCGACAGCCGGCACCGGCGCAAGGAGGGCACCGTGTTCCCGGTCGAAGTGCGGATCTGCCCGTTCCGAACGGCGACAGGGGACTTCGGTCTCGCGTCGGCGCGCGACATCTCCGAGCGCAAGCGCGCGGAAAACGCGCTCCGGGCGAGCGAGGAGCGCTTCCGACTCGCGAGCGAGGCGTTCCAAGGGCTGCTGTATGACGTCGACTTGGTGAACAATACGGTATACCGGTCGGCCGGTGTGATCGGTCTGCTCGGCTACACGCCGGAGCAGATCCCGGTCGAGAAGGGCGCGTGGGTCGGACTGATTCACCCGGACGACCGGGAGCACACGCTCGCTGCGATCGGTCAAGCGCTCGCAGACGGCGTTCGGGTCGATGTCGAATACCGGCTCCGCCACCGAGACGGGCATTACGTGGACGTCTGGGACCGCGGCCAGATCGTGCGTTCGCCGGACGGCACCCCGATTCGGATCGTGGGCAGCACGCTCGACCAGTCGGGTCGGAAGCGCGCCGAGCGCGCACTGCGGGAGAGCGAAGAGCGGTTCCGCACGTTCCTCGACAACGCGCCGGCGCTGGCGTGGGTGAACGACGAGACCGGGGCGACGCACTTCGTCAACGCGACGTGGGCGCGAACGTTCGGGAAGGTCGAGAGCGAACTCCGCGGTCGCCCGATCGCCGACACGCTCGCGGAGCACCCGGCCGCGGACTACCTCGCCAGCGATCGCAAGGTTCTCGCGACCGGTGCCCCGGTCCAAGTGGAGGAGCCCGGGCCCGGCGCCGGCGGCGGCCCCGGGCGCTATCTGGTCACGAAGTTCCCCCTCGGCCGCTCGCCCGACGGGCACCGACTCATCGGTGGCGTTGCCATCGAGATTACCGAGCGGGTGCGGGCGGAGGAGGCCGTACGGGCCAGCGAGCGGCGCTTGGCGCTGGCCGTCGCGGCGACCAGCGACGCGATCTGGGAGTGGAACTACCAGACCGGGGAAGTGTACTACAGCCCGCGCTGGTACCAGATGATCGGCGCCGACCCGGCCCTGCCGATGACGCTCGACACGTGGCGGTCCCTGTGCCACCCCGACGACGTGGAGCCGGTGTTCGCTCAGGTCCGGGCCGCGACCGAGCGCCACGACGGCGGGTACGAAATCGAGTTCCGGATGGCGCGCCCGGACGGCACATGGGTCTGGGTGCTGGGTCGGGGAGACGTGGTGGAGCGCGACGCCGCCGGGCGGCCGCTCCTACTGGCCGGCACCAACACCGACATCACCGAGCGCAAGCGCGCGGCGGCGTTCGCCGCCCACCAAGCGACCCTGCTCGAACAGATCGCGCGGGGCCAACCGCTGCCCGAGGTCCTCGCGGGGATCGCGGCTCTCGTCGAGGAGGAACTGCCCGGTACGTTCGCCTCGGTGCTGCTGCTCGACCGCGAGGGGCGCCGGCTCCACCTCGGTGCCGCCCCCAGCCTACCGGAGGCGTACAGCGCCGCGATCGACGGCGTCGTGATCGGGCCCGCCGTCGGTTTGTGCGGAACGGCCGCGTTCACCCGCCGCTCGGTGCGGGTGGACGACATCGCCACGCACCCACTCTGGTCCGCGTTCCGCGATCTCGCGCTCGCGCACGGGTTGCGCGCGTGCTGGTCGGAACCGATTTTTCCCGCCGCCGCTCGCGGCACCGCCGCGGCGAACGTGCTCGGCACGTTCGCCGTCTACTGCCGGACTCCGGGCGAGCCGGGCCCGCGCTACCCGGAGGTAATCGAGCGCGCGGAACTGCTCGCGAGCATCGCGATTGAGAGCGCTCGCGCGGCTCGCGGCCTGCAGGAGGTGGCGGAGCAGTTCCGGACGGTCTTCGAGAGCGTCCCGGTCGGCCTTCTGACCGCAGACGCCCTCGGGCGCGTGGTGATGGCCAATCAGCGCTGCTTGGAGGCGTTCGGCTACACCCGAGACGAGCTCCTCGGCCTTTCCGTCGAGTCTCTGGTGCCGGCCCCGCTCCGCGGGGGACACGCGGCGCTGCGCGAGGGGTACTCGGTGGCCCCGGTCCCTCGGCCCATGGGCGAGGGGCGCGAGTTGTACGCACAGCGGAAGGACGGGAGCCTGTTCCCCGTCGAGATCGGCCTAGTGCCGATGGCGATCGGGGGCGAGCGGCTGATCGTAGCGGCCGTTACCGACATCACCAAACGGGTGGAGGCGGAGCGCCGGACCCGCGAGAGTGAAGCCCGCAAGGCGGCGATCCTGCACTCGGCCTTGGACTGCGTCATCTCGATCGACCACGAGGGCCGGGTGATCGACTTCAACCCGGCGGCCGAGCGCGCCTTCGGCCGAGCGGCGCACGAGGTACTCGGCCGGGTGCTGTGGGAACAGCTTCTTCCCCCCGACCTGCACGACGCCTGCCGGCAGGGAATGGCCCGGTATCTGGGGACCGGCGAGGGGTCGGTGTTGAACCGGCGGATCGAGGTGACGGCCCACCGGGCCGACGGCACCGAGTTCCCGGTCGAAATGTCGATCACCGCGATCACCGTCGGGGCGACGCCGACGTTCACCGCCCACCTGCGCGACATCACCGAGCGGAAGCGGGCGGAGGACGAGATCCGCGCGCTCAACACGGACCTCGAACGGCGGGTGAGCGAACGGACCTCGGACCTGTCCCGTCTCGTCGCCATCTTGGACGCGTCGCCGGACTACATTGCCATCGCCGCCGACCCCGCGGCACCGGCCCTGTACAACAACGCGGCCATGCTCCGATTGGGGGCCGAACGTGGGCTCCACCCCGAACAACTGGTTCTGCCGACGTTCCACCCGCCCGCGACGGTCCAGATGCTGAAGGAGGTCGCGCTGCCAACGGCGGCCCGGGACGGCATCTGGCTGGGCGAGTCTGAGGTGCTGGGCCCCGGCGGCGCGGTCATCCCGGTTTCTCAGCTGATTCAGGCGCACAAGGGCCCGGACGGGAGCGTCCAGTACTTCTCCACCAGCATGCGGGACATCTCGAAGCCCAAACAGCTCGAAAAGGAGCTGCGCCAAGGGCGCGACCTGCTGCAACTGGTGAACGACGAACTGTCGAAGGTGTCGCGGCTCAAGGACGAGTTCCTCGCCAGCATGAGCCACGAGTTGCGGACCCCGCTCAACGGCGTTCTGGCACTGTCGGAGTCGCTTCAAGAGGGCATCTACGGGCCGGTCAGCCCGCAGCAGGTGGTCGCGCTCCGCGACATCGAGCAGAGCGGCCGGCACCTGTTGACGCTCATCACCGACATCCTCGATTTGTCCAAAATCGAAGCCGGCCAGATTACGCTGGAGTTGGCCTTGGTAGAAGTGGAGGCCCTGTGCCAAGCGGCCCTCCGGTTGGTGAAGGAGATGGCCCAGAAGAAGCGGCACCGGATGACGACGAGCATCGGCGGCGGGATCGACACCTTCATGGCCGATCCGAAACGGATCAAACAGGTTCTCGTGAACCTCCTCTCGAATGCCGTCAAGTTCACCCCAGAGGGTGGCGCCGTTGAGCTCAAAGTGACGGCCGACCCGGACCGCCAGACGGTGTCGTTCGTCATCTCGGACACCGGCATCGGCATCCGCTCGGAAGACCTCGGGCTGCTGTTCCAGCCGTTCCAGCAGATCGACAGCCGGCTGTCGCGGGAGTACGCGGGGACCGGGCTGGGGCTGGCCCTTGTCCGGCGGATGGTGGAGTTGCACGGTGGTGGGGTCGAGGTCGCCAGCGAACCGGGGAAGGGGAGCCGATTCACGGTCACGATCCCGTGGCGCGTCCCCGGGCCGCAAGACTCCGCTGCCGCGTTCCACCACACGCGGGTGCGCAAGGTGCTCATCGTCGAAGACTCACCCGACGCGTACCAACAGCTCGACCGGTACTTGGGTGAGATGAACATCGAGGCGACGGTCCACACGTCCGCCGACGGGGCACTCGCGCGCGCCCGTGCCGAGTGCCCGGACCTCATCTTGCTCGACCTGTTGCTGCCGGGCGGGAGCGGGTGGGACGTCCTGACCGCGCTTAAGTCGGATCCGGAGCTGCGGTCGATCCCGGTCGTCGTCATCTCGATCTTGGACGAACGCCCGCGCTGCTTGCAGGTCGGCGCGGCAGAGGTACTGCTGAAACCGGTCGACCGCGAGACCCTCCGAACCGCGCTCCACCGGGTTGTGGTGCCCCGTGCCCAGATGGGCGCGCCGTTCCCCGCGCCGGTGGTGACAGCCCCCGAACCCGACGGGCCCCTTGTGCTGATCGCGGAAGACAACCCGCTGAACGCGCGGACCATCAGCGACTACCTGCGGGCGCAAAACTACCGGGTGGCCGTTGTCGGAAACGGGGAGCAAGCGGTCGAAGCGGCGGGTAGCCTCAACCCGGCCGTCATCCTGATGGACATTCAAATGCCCCGGATGGACGGCTTGGAGGCGACGCGCCGCCTGCGCGCCACAGAAACCACGGCCACGATCCCGATCGTGGCCGTCACAGCCCTTGCGATGCCGGGCGACCGTGAGCGGTGCTTGGCCGCCGGCGCGAACGAGTACCTCACGAAACCCGTGTCCCCGCGCCGGTTGCGCGAACTGATTGTTGAATTGCTCGGTCGCCAGCCGAATTGATCAGGAGCCGAGTCGGTTCTCGTTTCAAGAGTGGCACGAACGATGCCACTGCCGGGTTCGGCCGCTCGCGCGGCCGAGCGCCCCGCGCAAGCCGCGATGCGGTACTCGGACATCAACCTCACGACGAACACGTACACCGACCCGAAACGGCTCGACGTGCGTAAGGCCGCCAAACGGCTTCCCGCCCTCACGCCGAGCGGCACGAGCGCGAAGAGTGCACCGGAAAGTGCCCACGAAAG
>Ga0169931_10002183_pt1 | contig 31998 bp, 26 predicted proteins | sample Kivu_15m_20L_FD_129675 | JGI IMG/M metagenome (GOLD analysis project Ga0169931, IMG submission 129675) | Freshwater microbial communities from Lake Kivu, Western Province, Rwanda to study Microbial Dark Matter (Phase II) - Kivu_15m_20L... | ecosystem: Environmental > Aquatic > Freshwater > Lake...
CGGGGTAGTCCGGGCATTGGCATGCATGTCCTTTCGGGTCCTCCTGGGTTGGATGTTTCTTCATCAAACCCATCTCTCTCAGGTAGGACTCGGAGGGACAACCTCCTGAAACCTCACACCTAGGTTGCATGATATCCCAGATGGGGAGCACCGAAGGTGCGATCCATTGCCGTTTGCTACACGTAGACCACCAAGTGCCTTGATCGGCTCGTACTGATGTGCGAGACAGGTTCGTCATGAGCACCCCGCCCCTGCGCATTGGACTGTTCGGCATCGGCCTCGACGCGTACTGGCCACAGTTCGCCGGCCTCAAGGAACGGCTCGAGGGCTACGTCGGCCGCGTGGCCGGCAAACTCGCCCGGCCCGGGGTCGAGGTCGTGAAACTCGGGCTCGTGGACAACCCTGAGCGCGCTTACGCCGCCGGCCATGAATTCCGCCGCGCCGACGTGGACCTGATCTTCCTCCACGTCACGACCTACGCGTTGTCGTCGACCGTTCTCCCCGTCGTGCTCCGCGCCAAGGTGCCGGTGGTGATCCTCAACCTCCAGCCTGCGCCAGCGATCGATTACCCGAACTTCAACCGCATGGACGACCGCACGAAGATGACCGGCGAGTGGCTGGCCCACTGCGCCGCGTGCCCCGTGCCCGAGATCGCCAATGTCTTCAAGCGCGCCGGCATCCGCTTCCACCAGGTCACCGGCATGCTCGATGACGACCCGGCCTGCTGGCGCGAGGTCGACGCCTGGGTCGAGGCCGCCCGCGTCACCGCCGGCATGTACGGCAACCGCCTCGGGCTGATGGGGCACTACTACAGCGGGATGCTCGACATCTACTCCGACACGACGCTGCAGTGCGCGACGTTCGGCACGCACATCGAGATTCTCGAGGTCGACGAACTCTCGGCGCTGCGCCGCGAGGTGACCGAGGCACAGATCAAGGCGCGGGTCGCGGACTTCCATCGTGAATTCGACGTGCAGGCCGACTGCGCCGCGGCCGATCTCGCCGAGGCGGCGCGCACCTCGGTGGCGCTCGATGCACTGGTGGCCAAGCGCAAGCTGGGGTCGCTGGCGTATTTCTACAGCGGCACCGGCGTGGCCGAGAACGAAGCCACGATGGCGTCGATCATCCTCGGCACCTCGCTCCTCACCGGCCGCGGGGTGCCGGTCGCCGGCGAGTACGAGGTGAAGAACGTGCAGGCGATGAAGATCATGGACCTCCTCGGCGTGGGTGGGTCGTTCACCGAATACTATGCGATGGACTACGCCGCCGACGTCGTGCTGATGGGCCACGACGGCCCGGGCCACATCCGCGTGGCCGAGGGCAAGACGAAGGTGCGGCCGCTCAAGGTTTACCACGGCAAGGTGGGGAAGGGCGTGTCGGTCGAGATGTCGGTGAAGCACGGCCCGGTGACGCTCCTGTCGGTCATCGAGCGCGGCGACGGCAAGCTCGGCCTGCTCTGTGCCGAGGGCGAGTCGGTGCCCGGCCCGATCATGGAGATCGGCAACACCAACAGCCGCTACCGCTTCGCCTGCGGCGCGAGGGAGTTCGTCAACCGCTGGAACAGCCACGGCCCCGCGCACCACTGCGCCGTCGGCGTCGGCCACGTGGCGGAGAAGCTGGAGAAGGTCGGCGCGCTGCTCGGGCTCGAGGTGGTGCGCGTGGTATGAAGCCCTGGTCCGATCGCCAAGGTAGGGCCTGCGCTTGCGCAGGGCCGGAACGATGGTCGAGCGCGGGACGGTGGGCGCGCAACCAACCGGCCCACCGCAAGCGGTGGCCCTACGGCTTGGTGTTCGCACTGGGTTTCGTGATCTTTTGCCGCGTCCCTTCCTATGCCATGAGCCCTGAACCTGCCCTGCCTCGCCCCATCACCATCGCCGGCCAGCCGGCCGAGGAGTTCACCGTCGACGGCTGCCGCGCCTTCGTGATATTGCCGGAGCGGCCGGTGGCGGGGCGGCCGCAGCCGTGGGTGTGGTATGCGCCGACGCTGCCGGGGCTGCCGGCGAAGGAGGAGACGTGGATGTTCGAGCGTTTCCGCGCGGCGGGCATCGCGATCGCGGGCATCGACGTGGGCGAGTCGTTCGGGAGCCCGGCGGGGCGGGCGCATTTCACGGCGTTGCATCGCGAACTCGTGCAAAGACGCGGCTTCGCGCCCAAGCCGGTCCTGCTCGCGCGCAGCCGCGGCGGGTTGATGTTGTACAACTGGGCGGTGGAGCACCCCGATTCGGTCGCGGCCGTGGCCGGCATCTATCCGGTGTGCAATCTCGCGAGTTACCCGACGCTGGCGAAGGCCTGCGGGGCCTATGGCCTGAGCGAATCGGATCTGGCGGCCCACCTCACGGCGCACAATCCGATCGACCGCATCACCCCGCTGGCGCGGGCCGGTGTGCCGATCCTGCATTTGCACGGCGACCAGGATGCGATCGTGCCGCTGGAGCAGAACTCCGCGGAGCTGGCGGTGCGCTACCGCGCGGCGGGTGGCAGGATGGAGGTGATCGTGTTTCCAGGACAGGGGCACAATTACTGGTCGGGCTGGTTCGAGTCGCCGGCGTTGCTGGCGTTCGTGATCGAGCACGCGACCCAGGGCGAGAACCGATCCCCGCCGTAGGCCGCGAGCTCGCTCGCGCTCGGGAGGCGTGCGCACCCCCAACGAGCGCCCGCGAGCGGGCGGCCTACGGGGTCGTTTTTCAATTCCGGAGGGTGCGGGATCGACTCCTACGGGTAGAAGGCGCCGGGGTTTGACGCCTTGGCGCGGCCGAAGCGTCATTGCGTCGCTCCGTATTTGCCTCCTGTTTTCGCACCCAATCGTGGATTCCCCCACCGCTTCAACCCCTGCGCCCAAGGTCTACAAGGTCGGCACGCTCAGCTACACGCGCGGGGCGCTGCTGCAGGTCATGTTCTGGATGCTGTGGGGCGATTTCTGCTTTCAGCTCCTGGAGTCGCTGCCCGCGGCGGTGATCCCGCTGCAACTGCGCTGGGAGGGGGCGAGCGACACGCTCATCGGACTCAAGGGCAGCCTCTCCTCACTGATCGCCTTTCTCTGGTATCCGGTGGTCGGTTCCCAGAGCGATCGCCACCGCAGCCGGATGGGTCGGCGGCGGCCGTTCCTGCTCTGGTGCATGCCGCCGGTGATCCTGAGCCTGCTCCTGCTCGGTCTGGCGAAGCCGGCCGGGGCGATGGTGCATGAGATCCTCGTGGACTTCGGCCTCGAGGCCTACGTCACGGTGCCGGGCTGCACGCTGGTGTGGATCGCGTGTGCGTTCATCATTTTCCTGATCTTCAACGCCTACGTCGTGCAGGTGTACGCCTGCCTGGTCGCCGACGTCATCCCGCCGGAGGTCATCGGCAAGTTCACGGGCCTCTACCGGGCCGTGGGCGCGCTGGGCAGCCTGGCGTTCCATCGCTGGGGCCTGGGCTACGTCGAGGGCAACACCTTCACCGTCTATGCGTGCACGGGCCTCCTGTATGCGACGGCCTTCGGCCTGCTCGTGTGGCGGGTGAAGGAGGGCGAGTATCCGCCGCCGCCCCCGCCGGCGCCCGGCGGCCGCTTCGGGGCGGTCAAGGGTTACCTGAAGGAGTGCTTCACGAACCGTTTTTACCTGAAGTTTTTCTCGGTGACGTTCTTCCACTGGGGCTCGCTCGCGCCGCTGGGTTTCATCGTGTTCTTCGCCACGCAGGCCGGCAAGGACGGCTACGCTGCCACGCTCGGGCTCTCGCTCCATGAGTTCGGGGCCATCAAGGGCTGGACGTTTCTGGTGCAGATCCCGGTCTTCCTCGTCGTGGGCCACTTCGTGGACCGGTTTCATCCGCTGCGGGTCGCGATCCTCGGCCTGCTGCTGACGAGCATCACTTACTTCGCCTGTTACTGGCTCGTGGTGGATGCCGACAGCCTGCTGCTCTGGTCGTGCCTCAACAACGCTGCGATCGCGATCTACCTGGGCGCGGGCATGGCGATGGCGCCGCGGCTGCTGCCGCGGGAGCGTTACGGCCAGTTCGTGAGCGCCAACCTGATCTTCGGCATCACGAGCCTGATCGTGGCCCCGCCGGCCATCGGGCTGCTGATGGAATACATCCGCGACTACCGCTACTCCTTCCTGTTCTCGGGCCTGAGCAACATCCTCGCCTGCGTCGCGTGCATCGCACTCTTCCGCCACTGGCGGCGACTCGGCGGCGACAAGGCGTATCAGGCTCCGCCGGTCGGTTGAGGATCATTTTCTCCCATGACCCCATGCATCGCCTATCCAAACCCCAGCGAGGCCTTCGCCAACCGGGCCGCCGACCCCGCGGTCGAAAGTGCCCGGCTACACTGGGACATCGCCCAGGCTCCGCAGGTGGTGATGGACGTCGCGGCGCCGGCGCCCGGCGCCCGGGTCTGGGGCTTCAGTCTCCCGGTGAAGGCGAACCGGCAGACGATGCTGTTCGTCGACGTGATCCTTGATTGCGGCGCCGACGCCTCCGTGCCGGTCGCAACCGGTTACAAGACCAGCTTCGTGGTCGAGTGGTCGGGTTGGAACACGCTGCCGTTCACGGCGTCGGCGCTGACCAAGATCGGCGAACCTGGCGGCCTGCACACGGTGCAACGCCTGCGCCTGGTGGCCGGAAGCGCGACCTTCGGCGGTTCGGCGCTCGCGCTGGGTGCGATCGCCTGGCTCGACGATGCGCCGCTCGTCCGGGTGACGCCGTACGAGGACATGGTGGTGAACTTTCTCGCCCCGCGGATGTGGGACCGCGCCGACTGGCTCGATGCGGGCGGCGGCACGCTGCCGGCCGGTGATTACGCCCTCGATGTGGTCTGGATGTACGCGAACCTGCGCTACCGGCAGCTGCCGGGGCGGCGGCATCGCGTCGCCTACACGCGACGGATGAAGGTGGACCTCACGCCTTACCAGGCGGTGACGCTGTTCACGGCGACGGACATTCGCGCGGCGTTCAGCCTGGTCCTGGAGATCGACGGGCAGACCGTGCGCGTGATCGATCGCCGCCGCGGCCTGGGTGGCGGCGATGAGATGCGGGCGCCGATCACGGGGCGGCGGCTGACGGCCCTGACGATTGAGCTGGAGCAGGCCGAGACCGAGATCCGCGAAACCATGCCCGTGCAGGTGGCGACATCGATCCGGTGGATCCTCCTCGAGCGGCGGGGTACCGATCCGGCGCTGGTCGGCGAGGCGCCGGGGATTGCACCGATCGCGGAGCCGGCGGCGGCCGGGGACCTGGCGCAGGAGATTCTGCCGGTCGGGATCATGATCGGACGCGAGGAGTTCCTGCAGCTGCGGGCCGGGGCGCAACAGCCGGGGCGGTTGCAGAGGATGGCGCGCGAGATCGTCGCCGAGGCGGAGGCGCACCTGGATTATCGGCCGGAGAAATTCGCCGGGCGCTACCTGCCGGTGGACCTGGGCAATCAGGGCTGCGAGCGGCGCGTGTCGCCGGCGAACCAGATGTTCGACGTCAACAGCTGCATGGTCCACGGCGGACTGGCCTATGCGCTGACCGGCGACGTGCGCTATGGCCAGGTGGCGCGGCGCGGGCTGTTCACGGCGTTGCGTTGCACGACCTGGCAGGCGGGGTTCGCGAGCCGCATCCCAAGCGGGCTGCCGGGGTACCGGGCGCCGTTCATCGAGACGGCTGCGGCGGAGTGCGTGGCGATGGCGTATGATTTTATCTATCCGCTGCTGTCGCCCGCCGAGCGGCGCGAGGTCGAGGACGCGATGTACGAGAAGGCGCTGCCGTGGATCGACATGTACCTGCGCCTGAACGGCGAAGGTTACCTGCTGAAGAGCAACCAGGGGGCGGTGTACACTGCGGGCCTCGTGTGCGCGGCGCTGGTGGCGCGGCGGAGCCATCCGGATGTGGATGCGATCCTCGAGCGCGGCATCGCGTGGTTCCCGCGCATGCTGAACAACTATTACAAGGTGAACGGTGCCTCGGACGAGGGACCGGGTTACTGGGAGTACACGACGCAGCACGTGGTCGAGGCGGTCATTGCCATCTGCCGACACAAGGGCTGGCGCGTGCAGGACTACGCGCCGCCGCACCTCGACCGGACGATCGACTACCTCATGCATCTGCACTCGCTGGCGCGGGAGCGCCTGTCGTTCCTACCGCTGAGCGACAACATCGAGGGCGTCGGTTTCAACTTCATGAACAGCTCGTTCCTGTTCTTCGCGAGATACTATCGCGATCCCAATGCCTTCTGGCTCTGGCACGAGTATTTCGCGTCGCGGCCGAATCCGCCGGGGAGCCTGTTCTTCGGGAAGCGCATGGCCGGGGCGTGTTCGCTGTCGGGGCTGTTGGAATTTCTGTTGCACGTCGACGGCGAGCCGCAGACCCCGGCGTTGCCGCCGGCGAAGCATTTCGACGGGTGCGACCGCATCTTCCTGCGCACGGGGTGCCGCCATGGCGACCTCCTGCTCATGTTCGAGGGTGGGCCGCAGACCTTCGAGCACACGCACAGTGACAAGGGGCAGTTCATCATCGAAGCGTACGGCGAACGCTTCGCGGCCGACCCCGGGGTGATCAAGTACCAGGATCCGGCGCACCTGATCTACAAGGCGACGAGCTATCACAATCTCGTCACGCTCCGTGGCGCCGACCAGCAGTACCGCGATGCGCAGCGCGCGGTGGTGTTGGAGGAGACGAGTTATGGCCCGGATTGCGACTGCATCGCGGCGGACCTGGGCAATTCGTACCAGGCGCTGAGCCGCTACAAGCGCCGGATCCTGTTCGTGCGTCCGCACTATTTCGTCGTGGTCGACGACGTGGCGGCGAGCGAGACCGGTTTGGAGTGGAATTACCATGCCGGCGTGCCGATCACCGGGATCGATTTGCCGGCCGGCACCGTGCGTTTCACGGGTGCGAAGGCGGCGATGATGCTGGCGATCGGCAGCGACCGGGCGCTGCGGGCGACGACGGGCGCCTATGAGTCGGAGGGCGTGGTGCTGACGCACAATCTCGTGCTGACCCAGGTCGAACCGGCGAGGGAGATGAGAATCGCGGCGGTGATGGTCCCGTTCCCGCTCAACGCGGATGGTGACGGGTGCGAGCCGCAGGTGCGGGTGGAGTCGGGACCGGATCGCGCGGTGTTCACGGTGACGGGTGCCTGGGGGACCGACCGCGTCGCGTGCGATTTCGGCCGGGCTGCGATCCGGGTGACGCGCGATCGGGGCCGGGGTGACGAACAGGTGTTCGCGTCCGGCGACTGAGGCGGCCGCGCGCATCTTGTCCTGCGCAGATCCTGCACTTTCGCCGCCGCGGCGAAAGTTCCGGTTGCGCCTGGGCGGGGCGGAGGGTTGAGTCAGCCCCGCCGCCCCCGCTGGAAGGCGGCGTTCATGCCGAACCTGATCGCCGCCCGCCCAATCTCCCGCAGGGGCCACTAGCCGATCATGCATTGGATCGATTGGTGCATCACGATCTTCCCGGTGTTGGCGGTGCTTGGCCTTGCGATCTACTCCCGCCGGTTTGTGCGCGGCGTCGCCGACTACCTCGCGGCGGGCCGCGTCGCCGGCCGGTATGTGATCTCGGTCGGCGACCTCGAGTCGGCGCTGGGGCTCTACGCGCTGGTCATGCTGGTCGAGGTCAAGTACCAGACGGGCTACGCCCTGGCCTTCTGGGAATACCTGGTGGCGCCGATCTCGATCGTCATCGCCCTGACCGGCTACTGCACCTACCGGTACCGGGAGACCAAGGCGCTGTCCATCGGGCAGTTCCTGGAGCTCCGCTACAGTCGGTCGTTCCGCATCTTCGCCTCCTGCTTCCGCGCCAGCGGTGACACGCTGACCAATGCCATCGGACCGGCGGTGGCGGCGAACTTCTTCATCTACTTCCTCGGGTTGCCCCATCGCGTGGCGATCGCGGGCTTTTCGCTCCCGCTGTTCGGCTTGGTCATGGCACTGGGCCTGGCCATGGCGGTGTTGGTCATGTGGACGGGCGGACGGGTCTCGCTCCTGATCACCGACTGCATCCAGGGCCTGATGAGCTACCCGATCTTCGTGATCATCACGGTCTGGGTCCTGACCACGTTTTCCTGGAGCGGGGAGATGGCCCCGGTGCTGATGGACCGGGCTGCGGGCGAGAGTTTCCTCGACCCCTTCGACATCGAGCACCTGCGCGACTTCAACCTGTTTGCGCTCGCGGTGACGGTGCTGGCCCGGATCCTCAACCGCGCGAGCTGGTTCGGCAACGACAACTCGGGCGCGGGACGCACCCCCCACGAGCAGAAGATGGCCGGCATCCTCGGCTCGTGGCGGAGCGGGTTCTCCGTGCTGATGTGCACGATGGTCGCGATCGCGGTCATCACGGTCCTGACCCACCGGAACTTCGCCCCGGAAGCGCGGGTGATCCGCCAGGAGCTTTCCGACCGGGTGCTCGACCAGGTGGTGACCGATCCCGACCTGCGCGGGCGGATCAAGGCGCAGGTCGCGGCCATACCCGAGCACGACCACCGGATCGGCGTAGATGCGCCACTCTCGCAGCGGCGTAACCTCGACCACCGGTACCTCGACACGGTGCGGGCCCATCTGACCCATGACGGCGAGGGCAACTACACCTTCCAGCAGTTCCGCGTGATGAATCACCAGATGATGCTCGCGGTCAGTTTTCGCGAGATGCTGCCCGTCGGCCTGACCGGTCTTTTCTGCCTGCTGATGGTGATGCTGATGCTCTCGACCGATGCCTCACGCATCTTCAACTGCTCGTCGACGATCCTGCAGGACATCGTCATGCCGCTGCGCCGGACGCCGCTGACGCCGGAGCAGCATGTGCATTGGCTGCGGATGTCGTCGGCACTGGTCGCGGGCTTTTTCTTCATCTTCTCGATGTTCTTCGTGCAGCTGGACTACATCCTCATGTTCACGACCGTGATGGCCGGGGTGTGGATGGGCGGGGCGGGGCCGGTGATGGTGTTCGGCCTGTACAGCCGGTTCGGCAACACCGTGGGGGCTTTTGGGTCGGTGATCGTGGGGTCCGGGGTCACGATCGGCGGCATCGCGCTGCAGCGGACCTGGGCGCAGTACGTCTTTCCCTTCATCGATCGCATGGGGTGGGCGGAGGCGGGCGACCGGTTCCTGCGGGCGGTGTCGGCGCCGTTCGCACCGTACGTGGTCTGGCAGATGGATGCGGTGAAGTTTCCCATCAACTCGATGGAGCTCTTCGGCATCGCCATGGTGGGTGGTCTGGTGGCCTACGTGGCCGGTTCGCTCGTCACGTACCGCAAGCCCTTCAATCTTGAGCGGATGCTGCATCGCGGGAAGTACAGCATCGACGGGGTGAAGCGGATCTCGTCGCCGTGGACCTGGCGGTCCTTCATGGGCAAGCTCATCGGCATCACGCCGGAATACACGCGCGGCGACCGCATCATCGCGTGGTCAGTCTTTGTTTACACCTTCGTCTATCAGATCGGGCTGTGCTTTGTCGCCGTGCTGGTCTGGAACCTGATCTCGCCCTGGCCGGTGGAGTGGTGGAGCCGCTATTTCTACATCAACAGCCTGCTGATCGCCGGCATCATCGGCGCGATCTCGACCGTCTGGTTCATGATCGGCGGCATCATCGACACCCGCCGCCTGTTCCGCGACCTGAGCCAGCGGGTGGACAACCCCCTCGACGACGGCCGCGTGGAGCGCCACGTCTCCCTGATGGACCGCGCGATCCTGGGCAAGGACGCGGATGACCCGGAGGAGAAGGGGTAGGGGGTGGTTAGTAGAGGTGGCGCTTGGCGAAAGTCCTGCCGGAGCCGCTTTTCAGGTAGGATTCGAACGCGAGGGCTTTGGATGTGGTCGGAAATGCGAAATAGGCGGCTAACAGCCAGGGACGAAATGGGGCGGTGGAGGGGTTTTGGCCGGCGTTGTGGCTGAGCAGCCGGGATCTTAGATTGGCGGACGAGCCGACATAGCGATGCTTTGGAACATTTTGGCTTTGTAGGAGATAGACGTAGTGCATGGCGGGACGAATGAGATGGAGGTCCTAAGAAGCCAAGGAAGCGTGGTGTCACCCAGGCGGATTACGGCGGGTGGGTGAAAGGCTGGGGACCGCGTTCTCGGAAGCCGTTTGCGAGGATATGACCGACACGTGGGCGGACGCGGAAGCCCTCCTTCGCTAAGCCTACGGCGGGCAGCCTCCGCACGATCTGTTGGGCGGTTCCTTCGGGAACTCTATAATCGGCCTGCCAGCCATAGGCTTGGCGGAGGCTGGCGGAGAGGGGGGGATTCGAACCCCCGGTAGGTTTCCCTACGCCCGCTTTCCAAGCGGGTACTTTAAACCACTCAGCCACCTCTCCAGCGTTGCATTGCCGCCGTGCTATTAAAGGCACCGCAGCACAAGATCGAAAGGGAAAAGAAGGGGTTCCCGTGGGCGCGGGTCAATGGAAATTCCTAATGCTCGGACGGGTCGTGATTATTTCGCAAAATGTCACTTGCACGCCCTCGGGGGCTTCCTAACGCTGGCTTGGATTTTTAACGTAATCCGAGCATCCCATGGCAGCGTCACACAGTGAATTGGGCTACAACGGCAAGGTCGAGGGCGAGGTGATCGTCTCGCGGGCCGATGCCGTGATCAATTGGATCCGCACCAACTCCATGTGGCCCATGCCGATGGGTCTGGCCTGCTGCGCCATCGAGCTGATGGGAGTGGGGGCCAGCCGGTTCGATATCGCCCGTTTCGGCGCCGAGGTCATGCGTTTTTCCCCCCGCCAAGCCGACTGCATGATCGTGGCCGGCACCGTGACCTACAAAATGGCCTCCGCCGTCCGCCGCATCTACGACCAGATGTCGGGCCCGAAGTGGGTCATCGCCATGGGCGCCTGCGCCAGCTCCGGCGGCATGTATCGCAGTTACGCGACTTTGCAGGGGGTGGACCGGATCGTGCCGGTGGATGTTTACGTCAGCGGCTGCCCGCCGCGGCCCGAGGCGCTGCTCGACGCCCTCATTAAACTGCAGGACAAGGTCAAACGCGAGCGTTCGGCCAAGAACCTCCTCAGCGCCTGAGATTCCTTCCGCGCATGCCCGCCACCGCCGACGCCACGACCGCCCTTCGCGAAAAATTCCCGCAAACCACGCTGCGGGACAGCCTCGATCATCCGGCCGTCAACCTCCCGGCCGCAGAGGTGCCCGCGGCGCTTCGTTTCCTGCGCGACGAGTGCGGTTTCGACCTGCTGGCAGACCTGACCGCCGTTGACTGGGCCGAAGGCGCCTCCCCGCGTTTCACGGTGGTGTATCACCTCTTCTCGACCGCCGGGCATGAATATCTCCGTGTGGCCGCGGACTGTGTGAACGATCTTGAACCGACCATGCCGAGCGTCACCGCCCTCTGGGCCGGCGCCGACTGGCACGAGCGCGAGTGCTACGACATGTTTGGCATCCGCTTCGAAGGCCATCCCGATTTGCGCCGCATCCTGATGTGGGAGGGCTACCCCTACCATCCCCTCCGCAAGGAATTCCCGCTGGCCGGCATCGAGACGCCGTTGCCCGATGTCGAAGTCGCCGCCGAGACGGGGGCCAAGGTTATCGCGGCCCCCATGATGGGCGGACCCTTCGTCGCCTCCACGGGTGAAATGAATCTCACCGAGGCCGAGCCGCGCGCCAAGGACGAGAGCTGGAGCGAACGGAGCGAGAAACCCGAGGCCTGACCTTCCGAACGACATGCCCACCGAATTTGCCTTTCCCGATGCCGCCGCGAAAAATGCCGACGGCGAGTTCCAGACCGAGAAGATGTCGCTCTCGATGGGACCCTCGCACCCGTCCACCCACGGGGTGCTGCGCCTGCAGCTCGAACTCGACGGTGAGGTCGTGACCAAGTGCGAACCGGTGCTCGGCTACCTGCACCGCGGCGATGAGAAGATTGCAGAGAACATGACCTACAACCAGTTCGTGCCCTACACGGACCGGTTGGATTATCTCGCCCCGCTCGCCAACAACATGGCCTACGCCATTGCGGTCGAGAAACTCGCCAAGCTCGAGGTGCCCGCCCGCTGCCAGGCGATCCGCGTGATCACGGCGGAAATGGCCCGCATCTCGGCGCATCTGCTCGGGCTGGGTGCCTTCGGCATCGATACGGGTGCGTGGACGGTGTTCATGTATTCGTTCACCGAGCGCGAGAAACTCTACAAGCTCTTCGAGGAACTCACCGGCGCGCGCTTCACCACCAGCTACAGTCGCATCGGCGGCGTGGCCCGTGATGTGCCCGAAGGCTGGAACGACCGGGTGCTTGCCTTCTGCGACCAGTTTCTGCCGATTTTGGAGGAAATCCTCGCGTTGCTCACGCGGAACAAGATCTTCATGGACCGCACGGTCGGCGTCGGTGTCATCAGCAAGGAAGACGCGATTGCCTACGGCCTCACCGGTCCCAACCTGCGCGGCTCCGGCGTGCCGCTCGATTTGCGCAAGGACAAGCCCTACTCGGGCTACGAGCAGTATGAATTTGATGTGCCGGTCGGCACCAAGGGCGATGGTTACGACCGCTACCTCGTGCGCGGCGAGGAGATGCGCCAGTCGGTGCGCATCATCAAGCAGGCCATCGCCAATTTCCCCGGCGGCAAATGGTATGCCGAGGACGCCCGCCGCATTTATGCCCCGCGCAAGGACAAGATCCTTACCTCGATGGAGGAACTCATCCAGAATTTCATGATCGTGACAGAGGGCCCGCAGATGCCGGCCGGCGAGGTCTATTTCGAGGCTGAGAACCCGAAGGGCGCGCTGGGCTTCTACATCGTGAGCAAGGGTGGCGGCGTGCCCTACCGCCTGAAGATCCGCGCCCCGTCATTCTGCAATCTTTCCATCCTGCCCAAGGTCTGCGTCGGCACCCTCGTGTCCGATGTCGTTTCCATCCTCGGTTCGCTCGACTTCGTCATGGGCGAGTGCGACCGGTGACACCAGGAGCGAGCATCGAGCAGCGAGTAATGAGCATGCCAACCACCCAACACCATCTACCTAACCATCCCCCGCAGAGCGGCGCTGTGTTACACGTGTTTCTTTTGCGCGCTACCCGCTCCTCGTTCCTCGCTCCCTTACAGCCAGAATGAATCTCAAGCCAGAAACCCTTTCGAAGATCTACGAGGTGATCACGCATTACCCGGTGAAGCGCAGCGCCACGCTGCCGCTGCTGCACCTCATCCAGGAGGAGGTCGGCTACATCCCGGAGGATGCCATCACCTGGATCGCGGCGAAACTGGAACTGGAGCCGATCAACGTCTATGAAGTGGTGACCTTCTACCCGATGTTCCGCCGCCAGCCCATCGGCCGCCGGCACATCAAGGTCTGCCGCACGCTCTCCTGTGCGCTGTTGGGCGGCTACAAGACCTGCGAGACGTTTGAAAAGGAATTCAACACCCATCGCGGCGAGGTTTCGCCCGACGGCGAGGTGACCGTCGATTTTGTCGAGTGCCTCGCCAGCTGCGGCACCGCCCCGGTCGTCCTGATCGACGATGAACTCCATGAGAAGGTTGACTGCGTGAAGGCGAAGCAGATCGCCGACCAGATCAAGGCTGAGGCCAAAAAACGCTGAATTCCGCCATGCCCGCTCCCGAACAACGCCGCATCATCTTCCAGCACATCGACGAGCCCGGTTACTCGAACGATCTCGCGTGTTACGTGAAGCACGGCGGCTACGAGGTGCTCAAGCAGGCGCTCACGCGCCAGCCGCAGGAGTTGATCGACGAAGTCAAAAAATCCGGCCTGCGCGGCCGCGGTGGCGCGGGTTTCCCCTGCGGGGTGAAATGGGGCCTGGTTGATCGCAAGAGCGGCAAGCCGATCTATCTCATCGTTAATGCCGACGAGTCCGAGCCCGGGACCTTCAAGGACCGCTACATCATCCATCAGGACCCGCACCAGCTGATCGAGGGCACGATGATCTCCTGTTTCGCGAACAACGTGCAGCAGGCCTACATCTACATCCGCGGCGAATTTCCCCACGGCGCCCGCATTTTGGAAACGGCCCTCGCCGAGGCGCGCGCGGCCGGCTTCGTCGGCCAAAACATCTGCGGCACGAACTACAGCTGCGACATCTTTGTGCACCGCGGCGCCGGGGCCTACATCTGCGGTGAGGAGACCGGTCTGATCGAGTCGCTCGAAGGCAAGCGCGCCAACCCGCGCATCAAGCCCCCGTATTTTCCCGCCGTCCTCGGCCTCTACCAGTGCCCGACGATCGTCAACAACGTCGAGACGCTCTGCCATGTGAAATACATCGCGGAGCACGGCGGCGAGGCCTTCGCCAAGATCGGCACGCCCAACAACACCGGCACGCGCGTGTTCTGCGTCTCCGGCCACGTGCAGCGCCCCGGCTATTACGAATTCCCCGCCGGCACGATCACGCTGGGCCAGCTCCTCAACGAGGTTTGCGGCGGCCCGCTGCCCGGCCGCACGTTCAAGGCCGTGATCCCCGGCGGCTCGTCCGCGAAAATCCTCCGCTTCGGCGAACGCTTCAAAGGCAAGCGCAAGGTCGGCGCGGACCTGGTGGACTACGATTGGGGCGTCGAGGACGTGCCGATGGATTTCGACTCGCTCGGCATGATTGGCACGATGGGCGGCTCCGGCGGCGTCATCGTGATGGACGACTCCGTCAACATGGTCGAGGCGCTCGCCAACATCAACGCGTTCTACTCCCACGAGAGCTGCGGCCAGTGCACGCCCTGCCGCGAGGGCTCGCTGTGGATGAAGAAAATCACCACCCGCATGGTCCACGGCCAGGCTCGCGCCGAGGATGCCGCCCTGCTCAAGGGCGTGGCCGACCAGATTCCCGGCCGCACCATCTGCGCCTTCGGCGAGGCCTGCTCGTGGCCGACCCAGAGCTTCATCGCGAAGTTCGGCGACGAATTTAAGCAGTATCCCGAGACCAAGAAAACCAAAGCCGCCGACAGCCGCGTGCTGGTCTAAAACTTCCTGTTTCAAATGTCCGCTCCCGTTGCCAAACCCGCCGACCTCGTGACCGTCAACATTGACGGCAAGGAGATCGCCGTGCCGAAGGGCACCAACGTCATCGAGGCCGCCCGCCTCGTGAACGTCGATGTGCCGCACTATTGCTACCACCCGAAGCTCTCGGTCGTGGGCAACTGCCGCATGTGCCTCATCGAGATGGGCATGCCCGCCGTCGATCCCGCCACCAAGGCGCCCATCATCGACCCGGCCACCGGCAAGCAGAAGATTAACTGGATCCCGCGCCCGCAGATCGGCTGCGGCACCAACGTTTCGCCCGGCCTCCACGTCAAGACGACGTCCCCGATGGTGAAGGACGCCCGCGAGGGCGTGATGGAGTTCCTCCTCATCAATCACCCGCTTGACTGCCCGATCTGCGACCAAGCCGGCGAGTGCAAGCTCCAGGAGCAGTCCACCGGCTACGGCCGCGGCTACTCGCGTTTCATCGAGCAGAAAAACGTGAAGCCCAAGCGCACCCAGCTCGGTCCGCGCGTCGTGCTCGACGACGAGCGCTGCATCCTCTGCTCGCGCTGCATCCGCTTCTCCAAGGAGGTCGCGAAGGACGATGTCCTCGGCTTCATCGACCGCGGCAGCTACAGCACGCTCACATGCTACCCGGGCAAGGAGCTAAAGAACAACTACTCGCTCAACACGGTGGACATCTGCCCCGTCGGCGCGCTCACGAGCACGGATTTCCGCTTCAAGATGCGCGTGTGGTTCCTCAAGCAGACCAACAGCATCGACACCGAGACCTCGGTCGGCGCCAACACCGTCGTCTGGTCGCGCGAGGGCGTCATCTACCGCATCACCCCGCGCCGCAACGATGCGGTGAACGACACCTGGATGGCCGACTCCGGCCGTGTCCTCTACAAGCAGGTGCAGGCCGCCGACCGCCTCACCGCGGTGCAGATCAACGGCAACGACAGCGCCCTGGACATCGCGGTGAATACCGCCGCCGAGCTCTTCAAGGCCGCTCCCGGCGCCGTGGCCGTCGTCGGCTCCGGCCGCAGCTCCGTCGAGGAGCAGTTCCTGACGAAGCAGCTCGCCGCCGCGCTCAAGGCGGCGGTGGTGCTTGTCAGCCGGGTGGGGGAGGGGGACGGACTGCTCGTTTCCGCCGACCGCAATCCCAACGTCCGCGGCGCGCTCGTCACCGGCCTCATCTCCGCGCTCCCGTCGTCACAGCCCACCGGCCTCGCGGCCGATATTGATGCCGGCAAGGTCCGCGTGGTGGTGGCCATCAACGAAGATCTCGCCGCCGCCGGCCTGACCGCCGCACAACTGACCAAGGTCTCCGTCGTCTATCTCGGCACGCACAAGAACGCCACGAGCGACGCGGCGAAGGTTGTCATCCCGACGCTCACCGTCTTCGAAAAGTCCGGCGCCTTTGTGAACCAGCAGTTCCGCCTGCAGAAGTTTTTGAAAGCGATCCCCGCTGTCGCCGGGGCGACGGATGATCTGGTCGTGCTCGCCCGTTTGGTGGCCGCTGCCGGTGGTGCGACCGTGGCCGGCGATCTCGCGGGGGTGTGGAAATCGCTCGCCGCCGCGGTGCCTGCACTCGGCGCGGTGACCTTTGCCAATCTGCCGGAGACCGGCCTGCTGCTCGATGCCGCCCCGTTTGCCGCGCTGCCTTTCGCCGAAGGCGCCACGCTCCACTTCAAACCCACGGCCAAGGCATGAACGTCACAATGCACAATCTTAAGGTAGGGCCGGACCGCCGGGCCGGCCGCGAATATCTTGCGGCGCGCCCAGCGGTCGCGCCCTACCTTTTTGAAGTCGCTTGCTTCATCCGATGATCGAATTCTGGTTCAACCTTCATCCTGTCGTCCAGGGCTTCGCCAAGGGGCTCGCGGTCATCCTGGTCATCTTCCCGATCGCCGGGGCCTGCTCGCTGGCCGAGCGCAAGGTCTCCGCGTGGATGCAGGGCCGCCCCGGCCCCAACCGCGCCATCGTGCCGTGGGTGGCGTGGATTCCTTTCGTCGGGAAATTTCTGCAACGCCTCGGCGTGTTTCACCTGATGGCCGACGGCGCCAAGTTCCTCTTCAAGGAGGATCCGCTGCCGGGCCACGTGAACAAATTCTACTTCGTCCTGGCGCCGGTCATCGCGCTGGTGCCCGCTTTCACGACCGTCACCGTGGTGCCCTTCGGCGCGTATTTTGACGAACTCGGCGCGCTGGTGCCGCTGGCGCTGGCCAACGTGGATGTCGGCCTGCTCGCGGTCTTCGCCGTGTCCTCGCTTGGCGTTTACTCCATCATCCTCGCCGGCTGGGCCTCGAACTCCAAGTATCCCTTCCTCGGCGGCGTGCGCGCCTCGGCGCAGCTCATTTCCTATGAGCTCTCGATGACGCTCTCCGTCCTGCCGGTGTTCCTCTGGATCAACACGCCCGGCGCCGCCGGCTCGCTGAGCCTCGTGCGCGTGGTCGAGTTCCAGAGCCAGCCCGGCCTCTGGGGCGGGGCGTGGTTCGTCTTCACCATGCCGCTCTGCGCGCTGCTCTTCCTCATCGCGCTTTTTGCCGAGACCAACCGCCAGCCCTTCGACATGCCCGAGTCCGAGGCCGATCTCGTCGGCGGCTTCCACACCGAATACGGCGCGTTCAAGTGGTCGCTCTTTTTCGTCGCCGAATACGCCCACATGATCATCGGCTCCGGCGTTTTCGCGCTGCTCTTCCTCGGCGGTTGGAATCCGCTGCCCTGGGTCCCGCTCGAAACCCTCGTCACGGCGCTTGGCGTCGCCCACCTGCCGCTGGTCGTGGGCCTGCTCTCCATCGGCATCTTCCTCGGCAAGGTCGTGGCCATGATGTTCCTCTTCATGTGGGTGCGCTGGACGCTGCCTCGCTTCCGCTACGACCAAGTCATGAAACTCGGCTGGCAGCGCCTGCTGCCGCTCGCCATCGCCAACCTCATCGTCTACGCGATCGCCATCGCGTTCATCGAAACCTGAATTTTCCGCCATGGCCGTCATCCCTGTTGAACGCAAACCGCTCTCGCTCGCCGAGCGCACCTACCTGCCGCAGATCGTCAGCGGGCTGAAGACCACGTTCAGCTACATGTTCCGGCCGAAGGTGACGATGGAGTATCCCGAGCAGCGCCCGGAGCTGCCGCCCAACTACCGCGGCGTGCCGACGCTCGTGAAGGACCCCAACGGCCGCGAGAAATGCGTTTCGTGCCAGCTCTGTGAGTTTGTCTGCCCGCCAAAGGCCATCCGCATCACCCCGGGCGAGGTGCCCGAGGGCGGCGGCCGCGAGCACGTCGAGAAAGCCCCGCAGGCCTTCGACATCGACATGCTGCGCTGCATCTACTGCGGCCTCTGCCAGGAGGTCTGCCCGGAGGAGGCCATCTTCCTGCAGAACCAGTATTCGCTGACCGGCTACACCCGCGCGGAGCTGGTGAACGACAAAGCGAAACTCTACGAACTCGGCGGCACGCTGCCCGACCAGCACTTCAAGTGGGACCGCAAGAAGGAAGCCGCCGAGCACGGCAACACGCACTGAGCCATGACCGCCGACCTGATGTTCTACATTTTCTCCACGTTCACCGTGGCCTGCGCCTTGGCGGTGGTGTTCAACCGCAACGCCGTCAATGCCGCCATGTGCTTCCTGCTCGCGCTGGTGGGCCTGGCCGGGCTCTTCGTGCTGCTGGAGGCCTACCTGCTCGCGGTGCTGCTGGTTTTTGTGTATGCCGGCGCCGTTGTGGCGCTGTTCCTCTTTATCGTCATGCTGCTCGATGTGCGGGGCGGCCACCGGCCCAACTTCACCAAGTCCACCGTCTTATCCGCCACCGCCGCCGCCGCGCTGCTGGTGGTCGGCCTGCTCTCCCTGCACAGCCGGGGCCGGATCGAGGCCGCGTTGCCGGCGGGTCCCGGCGTGGGCGCCGACCTGAAAAGCTACGCCTACCAGTTGTTCACCATTTATGTCCTGCCCGTGCAGATCGTGGGGTTCATGCTCCTGATCGCGATGCTCGGGGTCATCGTGCTGAGCAAACGCCATGAGGGCCTGGAGGACGTCAAATGAACATCGGGCTCAACGACTACCTTTTCTTCAGCGCGCTGCTTTTCGCCATCGGCTTCTTCGGCGTGCTGCTGCGCAAGAACACGCTGGTGATCTACATGTGCCTTGAGCTCATGCTCGTCGCCGTGACCCTCGCGCTCGTGGCGTTCTCGCGCTACAACGGCACGATGGACGGCAACGTCTTCGTTTTCTTCATCCTCACGGTGGCCGCGGCCGAGGTCGCGGTTGGCCTTGCCATCATCGTCGCCCTCTTCCGCCGCCGCCAGACGGTGCAGGTGGACGAACTCAACGCCCTGAGGAACTGACGCCATGACGCCCGTCCAAACCGCCCTCGCACTCCTGCTGCTGCCGCTGGCCACCGCACTCGCCACCGCGCTCTTCTTCCGCCGGCACGCGGCCGTCGGCCGTGCGCTATCGTTGGCCGCAGCCGCCGGCATCGTGCTGCTGGGCAGCCGGCTCATCTTCTTCACGGAGAATTTCACCGTCACCGCGGAGTGGCTCATCCTCGGTCCGCTGACGATCAAGCTCGGCTTTCTTGTGGACGACCTCACGAAGCTGATGCTGTTCGTCGTCGCGTTCATCGGGTTCCTGATCCACGTCTTCAGTGTCGGCTACATGAAGGGCGAGGCGCATGCGGCGCGGTTCTTCGGCTGCCTGTCGCTGTTTATGTTCTCGATGATCGGTCTCACCCTGGCGGACGACCTGATCATGCTCTTCATCTTCTGGGAGCTCGTCGGTCTCAGCTCCTTCCTGCTGATCAATTTCTACTACGACCGGCCCGCCGCCGTCTCCGCCTCCAAAAAGGCCTTCATTGTCAACCGGCTCGGCGACTTCGGCTTCCTCCTCGGCATCATCCTCGCCTACTGGGCCTTTGGCAGCATCACCCTGGCCGACATCGCCGGGCGGCTCCACACCTCGCCCGAGCTGGTCGCCACTTCGATCGCGCTGCTCATCTTCTGCGGCGCGGTCGGCAAGTCCGGCCAGTTTCCGCTGCACGTCTGGCTGCCGGATGCGATGGAAGGCCCCACGCCCGTTTCCGCGCTCATCCACGCCGCCACGATGGTCGCGGCCGGCATTTTCCTGCTTTGCCGCGTCGGCGTCATCATGACCGGTGATGCGCTCACCGTCATCCTGTGGACCGGTGTGGTCACCGCGCTCTTTGCTGGCGTGACCGCCTTCGGCCAGCGCGACATCAAGCGCATCCTCGCGTATTCCACCATCTCGCAGCTCGGTTTCATGGTGGCGGCCTTTGCGCTCGGGTCGCTCGTCGCGCGCCGCCACGGGCTCGATCCCACGGTTGCCGGGGTTACCGCCGGCGCCGCGGCCGCCATGTTTCACCTGACGACGCACGCCTTCTTCAAGGCGTTGCTCTTCCTCGGGGCCGGCTCGGTCATCCATGCCAGCCACCACGAGCAGGACATCTACCGCCTCGGCGGCCTGCGGAAGAAGATGCCCGTGACCTTTGCCACCTTCACGTTGGGCACGCTGGCCTTGGCGGGCATGCCCCTGCTTTCCGGCTTTTTCTCCAAGGACACCATCCTGATCCTCGCGTGGCAGCACAGCCCGGTGGTTTTCGGCCTCTTGCTCCTCGGCGCGCTGCTTACCGCGCTTTACATGACGCGGCTCTGGTCGGTCGCGTTCCTCGGCGAGGCGCGCAGCGAGGGTGCGGCGCATGCGCATGAAAACCCGGCGGTGATGACCATCCCGTTGGTCTTGCTGGCCGTCGGTTCGGTCTTTGCCGGCTACCAATGGTTCTACCCGGAGGTGCTGGCCGCGGTGCCGACCGTGGCCCTGGCCCTACAGCAGGGTGACGGGCATCTGCTGGTCGTCGTGTGCGGATCTTCCGCTTTCGTCCTCGGTGCGGTCATCGGCCTCCTCGTTTACCGTCCCGGCGCGGCGGGAGATTTCCTCCAGCAACGCCTGCCGGTGCTCTATCAGGTGATGGCCGAGCGGTTCTACATCGACGCCCTCTACGACTGGTATGTCGCCAAGGTCCAGCAGCGCTTCGCGATGCTGCTCAACTTCCTCGAGCAGGTCCTGCTGTCCGGGCTTATCATCCGCGGCTTCGCGGGTCTGGTCGGGCTGCTCGGTCTCGGCGCCCGGGCGCTGCATACCGGCAGCCTCCACGCCTACGTTTACTGGTTTTTGCTCGGTCTCGTCATCCTGTGGGCCGTTGTCGCCGGCCTCTTTAATCTGTCATGAGCCAACTGCCTTTCGATCCCCTGCTCGTCGCGATCGCGGCGCCCCTCGTCGTGGCGCTGGCCATCGCGCTCGGGCTGCCCAAGCGGTTTTCGGTCAAGCTGGCCTACGCCGGTTTCGCCGTGCCCGCCCTGTTGGCATTGCACTGCTGGTATCATTTCCCGGCCGGTGCGGCCGACGGCTACGCCTTCGTCACGCATTACGACACCGGGCTTTCCGCGCTCGGCATCGGCCTCAAACTCGGTCTCAACGGCATTTCGCTCCCGCTGTTTGTCATGTCGGGTGTCGTCGGTCTCGCGGCCGGCCTCTACGCCATTCAGTCCTCGGCCGAGCGGTTGAAGCTCTATCTCATGCTACTGCTCATCATGCAGGGCGGCCTGATGGGCGTCTTCGCCTCGGTTGATGTCTTCTTCTTCTATTTCTTCCACGAACTCGCGCTGATCCCGACCTTCATCATGGTCGGCCTCTGGGGCGGGCGCGACCGCCACTATGCGGCGATGAAGCTCACGATCTACCTGACGCTGGGCGCCATGCTGTCGCTCGCCGGTTTGATCGCGATCTATGTTCAGAGCGGTGCGAACAGCTTCGACCTGGTCGAGCTGCGCCGTGCGCTCGGGGCCCAGCCGCTCGCGCTCGGCCTGCAAAAATATCTCTTCGGCCTGCTGCTCTTCGGCTTCGGCATTTTGGTCTCGCTCTGGCCGTTCCACACCTGGGCGCCGCTCGGTTACGGCGCCGCGCCCAGCTCGGCCGCCATGCTCCATGCCGGCGTGCTCAAGAAATTTGGCCTCTACGGCTTCATCCAGATCGCCCTGCCGCTCCTGCCGCAGGGTGCCCCGGCCTGGACCCCGCTGCTCGCCTGGCTGGCGCTGGGCAACATCGTCATCATCGGCCTCATCACGATCGCCCAGCGCGACCTCAAGCAGATGGTCGGTTACGCCTCCGTGATGCACGTCGGCTACGGCTTCCTCGGCGTGGCCTGCCTCTCCGCGCTTGGCGCGGGCGGCGTGGTGCTTTTCATGGTGGCCCACGGCCTCACAGTCGCGCTGCTCTTCATGCTGGCGACCAGCATCCACCACCGCACGGGCACCTTTGACCTCCAGGAAATGGGCGGGCTCGCGCAGAAGGCCCCGGTGCTCGCGGCATTTTTCCTCACCGCCATGCTGGCCAGCATCGGTCTGCCTGGTCCCGGCCTGCTCAACTTCTGGGGCGAACTCACCATCTTCATGGCGGTTTACGCCCATGCGGGCTGGATGGTCGTGCCCGCCGTCCTCGGCGTGGTGCTCTCGGCCATCTACGGCCTCCGGGCGATGGGCCGGATTTTCTACGGCCAGCCGACGGAGGCGTTTCTCGCCCACCAGCAAAACCATCCCGTCGTGGACCTGCGCTGGAATGAGCGCATCCCCGCGCTCATCTTATTGGTCACCCTGATCGCGCTGGGCATCTGGCCGCGCTCGATTTCCGAACCGCTCAACGCCACTCTGCAGGCGGTCTATCCCGCCATCGAGGCCGCCGTCCGTCTGACGCCCTGATCCGCATGAACCTTGCCGTGATGAATCCCGATCTGCTCCGGACCGCCGCCGCCGACAATCAGTGGCTGGCGATCTTCCCCGAAATGGCGCTGGGCCTGCTCGCGTTGTTCCTGCTCGTGCTCGAAATCATCCTGCCCCGGAAGCACCACGGCAGCATCCCGCTGGTCGCGATCTTCGGGCAGCTCGGCATCCTCGTCGGGCTGTTTTTCAACTTCCACGCGATCGTGCTCGGCCAGGATACGTTCAACGGCCTGCTGCATCACTCCCTCGACGGCCAGTTCATGCGGGCCTTCTTCCTGGTTTCTTCCATCCTCGTCTGCCTGCTCGGCATGGTGGCGCTGGCGAAGCAGCAAATGCCGCGCATCGAGTTCTACCACATCGTGCTCGTCGTCACCGCCGCATTGATGCTGCTCGCGCAGAGCAACCACTTCGTGCTGCTCTTCGTCGCGTTGGAGACTGTCACCGTCGGCTTCTACATTCTGGTGAGCTACTTCCGGTCCAACCCGCTGTCGCTGGAGGCCGGGCTCAAATACCTCATCATGGGCGGCCTCAGCTCCGCGCTGCTGCTGTTCGGCATCGTGCTGCTTTACGGCGTGTCGGGCAACCCGAGCCTGCCCATGCACACGGGCAACGGCATGAATTTCGACGAGCTGCGCGCCTTCCTCGCCGCCAACCCCGGCAACTGGCTCGCATCGATCGGCATCATCCTCGTGCTCTCCGGCGTGGCGTTCAAGATCGGCGCTTTTCCGTTCCAGATCTGGGTGCCCGATGTCTATCAGGGCGCGCCCACGCCTGTCACCGCGTTCCTTGCCGTGGCCTCGAAAGCCGCCGGCTTTGCCGTCCTGCTCGTCCTCGTGCTGAAGGCCTTTGCCCCCTACGCGCCGCTGACGGTGCCGGCGCTCAGCGTGCTCGCGGCCACGACGCTGATCTTCGGCAACCTCGCCGCGCTCACGCAGCACAACGTCAAGCGCCTCATCGGCCTTTCGGGCGTGGCGCATGCCGGGTTCCTGCTCCTTGGCGTGGTGGCGGTCGTGGCCAATCCCGCTGCGCTCGGCGCGGTGTATTTCTACCTCGCCGCCTACCTCATCGCCTCCTTCGCGGTCTTCGGCGTGATGACCCACGTCGCCGGCGCGGATGATGCGGACCAGGAACTCGACCACTACACCGGTCTGGGCCGCGAAAGCCCCTTCCTTGCGCTGGTGCTCGCCATCGGCCTCGGCTCGCTGGCCGGCATCCCGCCGTTGGCCGGGTTCATGGGCAAGTTTCTGGTTTTTGTCGGCGCCTTCGAGGCCCGGCTTTACCCGCTGCTCGCGCTCGCGGTCATCGGCGTCGTGATCTCGATCTATTACTACTTCGGTTGGATCAAAGCGGCCTTCTTCGACACCTGGCAGGCACCCCGTCCCGAAGGTGAAACCGCCGCCCGTCCGGCCCGCACCCCCGTGGCTTGGCCGGCCGGACTCGCGCTCGGCCTGCTCGCTCTCGCTTCGGTCGTGCTCGGCTTCTACCAGGGCGGCTTCGGCGACTGGGTGTTGAACCGCTGAGCCGCCGCCGGTTCGCCGCCGCGGTATCCCGGCCGGGAATCTCCGGTTGCCGCTGTCTTCATGCTTGGCGGCCTTGCGGCTTTGCGTGCAACCTCCGGCTGCACGCATGAGAATCACCGGCCTCGCCCTCGTCCCGCCCCCGACCGCCGCCGATCTGCCCAAGGTCACGCCCGAGTTGCTCGCCTCTGTCCTCGCGCGTTACTCCCGCAGCAACCAGGGTATCGGGGCGATCCTCGGCAAGGTGGAACTCGCCAACCCCGACGCGTCCATCGACCGCATCCTCAATTTCGTGGACTACGGCCACGCCTCCATCGGCGGCCTCACCGGCGGCCTTGCCATCGCGCTCGACGACATCTCGATGTGGCTGGCCTACAAAATTTTTGACCTCGCCCAGATGGCCGACGGGCAGGAGTCCAGCACGCGTTACATCACGATGGACGCGAGCAATCTGCCTACGGCCGCCGAACTTGGCATCCCCGACGACCTCGCGCCGCGTTGGTCGGCGCTGATGGCGAAAAGCTTTGCGGCCTACCACGCGGAATACGCCCGGCTGGATGCGGCCGCCCAAGCCGACCCCGGCCTCGTCCGGCTGCCGCCCGACGCGAAGCCCGCCGTCGTCACGCGCCTACGCAAGAACTACGCCCTCGACCGCGCGCGCTACTTCATCCCGTTCGCCACGCGCACCAATCTCGGCCTCGTGCAGTCCTCCCGCATGTGGGCCGCCACGGTGAAGCACCTCGACTCGCTGCCGCATCCCGAGGCCCGGGCCGCCGCGAACCTCATCCGGGCCGAATTGCTCAAGCAATCGCCGCGGCTGATGCGCCACAGCTTTGCCGAAAAATCCTACCAGGCGCAGGCGGAGCAGGAGCTGGCAGCTTCGCTGGAGCTCGGCCTCGCGCGGCTCTCCGCCGCGCCGCTGGCCGACGAGGTTTGGGTGCACGTCGATCGCGCGACGCCGCCGTTCCTGCCGGAGACGCAGCCGGTGCCCGAGGCCCTGCGCCACCGGGCCAACCGCTACGGCTACCAAGGCACCGCCACCCGCCGCCTGCGCGTGAGCTTTGCGTGGAACAACATGGCCATCGCCGAGCTGCGCGACCTCAACCGGCACCGCACCGGCCATCGCTTCACGCCTCTGATCCAGGCGGGCTTTTACCTGCCGCCGGAGATTGCCCTGGCGTCGCACCAAGGCCTGCTCGCCGACCAGCTCGCCCTCACGCGTGAGCTGATGCAGCGCGGTTCCCCGGCCTACGTGTATTCCCTGCAGCTCGGCGCCCAGACGCCCTTCGAGCACAGCACCCATGCTGACAAATTCATTTACGAAGCCGAGTTGCGCACCGGCATGGGCGCCCATTTCCGCTACGCCGAGCACCTGAGCGCGGCCTTGCGGGCATTTCTGGAACAGGTCCCCGCGGCCCGCGATTGGGTGGTCGAGGGCACTGCAGAACCGGAATAAAACGTTGCCGCCGTCCCGGCGTCCCGCATCATCTCTCCCGCATGAATTGCCCCCGTGCATTTCTCCTGAGTGTGCTGGTTTTGGGCGGAACTGCCTGCCACGCCGCCGTTATCCGGCCCGCCGCGGCCAAGGCGGAATTGTCCGCGGGCGTCGTTGCCGCCCAGCGTTTGGCGGCGCCCGGCTTTCAGCGTCCGGCCGCCCTGTCGGCAACCGGCAACTATGCGCGGATTGTCACGCCGGCCCGCCGGCAAAACGCGGCGCGGGTTTTTGCGCCGGACCGGAGCGCTTTGGCGTCAACCGTGCGAATTGAACGGACCTCCCGATGAGCCGTTTCCACATTCTCCAGTTCAACATGCAGTTTGGCCAGGTCTGGGACGAGCGCGATCCCGACCACGCCCCCATCAATCTCGAGGCCACCATTGCCTAGATCAAATCGCACCAGACCGACATCGTCATGCTGCAGGAGGTCGAGCGCGCCCAGCCCGGCGGCAGCCAGCCTCCGGTGCCGCCGAACTACACCCGTCTGAAACAGAAACTGGCCGGCTTCCACAGCACCATTTCGTTTCCGCGCTCCGATCCCGGAGCTGCCCTTTGGCATCGGCTTGGCGATCTTCAGCCGCCGGCCCCTGCATGACGGCGTCTGCGTCAACCTGCCGTCGCCGCCGGTGGAGTTCGATTTTTACGGCGAGAAAAAGACGCCCACGGACCGGTTGCTGATCGGGGCCACGACCGATATCGACGGTGGCACCGTCCGGCTCCTCAACACGCATCTCCTCGCGTTCTTCATGCTCAAGTCCTCCAGCGAGGAGCACGGCCAGCAGCGCGACCTCGTGGCGCAGGAGCTGGCCCGGCAAAAAGGCCCCACGCTGCTCACCGGCGATTTCAACGTCAGCAAGCACGATTCGCTCGTCGAGCAGTTCGCGGGTGTGGGCTATGCCACCGTCCAGTCCAAGGAGGTCACCTGGCGGCGCCGGCCCTATGTGCTCGACCACATTTTCTACAACGCCCCGCTGCGTTGCGTCGGCCACCGCGTGGTGCCCACGCCCGCTTCCGATCACCACGCGTTGGTGGCGGATTTCGAGTTATAAGGCTCTATTTGGGCCGCGGCGGCGCGGAGGAATGGATCCGGATTTATGTGGCTGCGAGCGTCGGGGAGCGATCAACCCGTCAAGGCAAGTTCCGATCGCTTGGCACCGTCCTCCGCGTCTTCGTGGTTGGGCTTTATTTGCCCTTCCGCACCTGCTCCTTCTCCGCTTCGCACTCTTCGTCTAGCCGGGCCTTTTCGTCCGCGAGCTGCTGGCGGATCTTGTCGCTCTCATCCGCTTCGCTCTTGGCCAGTGCCTCGTTGAGCTGCTTCTTCAGGAAAATCTCCCGTTCGGCGAATTTGCCCCGGTAAACCCGGTCGATTTCCGCGAGCCGGGTTTTTTGCTCCGCGGTGAGCGGCTTGGCGGCGGGCTCGGATTTGGCCAGCCGTTCCATGGCGAGTTCATAGGCGCTTTTCATATGGCGGGGATTGTCGGGGTTACGGGCCGAACTTCACGCCGAAAATCAGGACCAGCGCGACCACGGCAAACGGCGGCCACCAGCCGCCCGCGCGTTTCGTCCAGCCGAGCCCATAGGCCGCCAGCATCACGCCCAGCAGTCCGGCCAGGGCGGCCGGCCCGATCCACGGTGCGTGGTAGGCGGCCGGCCAGTGGCCGCCGGGCAGGCCCGCCAGCCAGCGCACCGCGTGGTCCATCGCGGCGAGGACGACGCCGGTCGCGTGATTGCACAGGCTGCTGCCAAGGGCGAACCCCGCCAATCCGCACAGCAGGCTGGCCACGCCGCCGAGGATGACGAGCACCGCGGCCGGGATGAGCGCAAGGTTGGCCAACAGCGCGACAGGGGTGAAGAGCCGGAAGAACTGGATGCCCGTCAGCGCGCTCACGGTGATCGACGCCACCCCGATCGCCAGCATCCCGAGGAACGCCCGCCCGCTTTGGTTGATCAGCCGGTGGTGCCAGCCGTGGGCGGCCGCGGGCAGGGCGGCAAATGGCTGCCAGCGCTGCAGCCACGTTTCCGCCAGCGGCAGCCCGAGAAGCAGCAAAGCCGCCACGATCCCGTAGCTCATTTGGAAGCTGGCACTGAAGAGCTGCATCGGCGCGAACAACAGCACGATGCCCGCCGCAGCCGCCAGTGCCGCGAGGGGGTTGCCCGGCAGGCGGAAGATAAACGCCGACTGAAACGCCGCCACCATGATGAACGCGCGCAGGGCGGACGGCATCGTGCCCGTGATGTCCACATACAGCCAGAGGATGAGCAGGCTGGCGGTGAAATGCACCGGCCGGGGCAGACGCAGCAGGCTCAGGAGCGCGTGCAGGCCGGCGGCGATCACGCCGATGTGCAGTCCGCTGATGGCGAACAGGTGCATCGTCCCGCTGTGGCGGAACAATTCGCGCTGGCCGTCCCCCAGCGCCTGTTTCTGCCCCAGCAGCATGGCGCGCAGCACGCCCGTGAGCTCGGGCCGCTTGGCTTCGACGCCGGTGCCGAGGATGGCGTTGAACCGGTCCAGCATGCCCGCGCAGAACACCCGGTAACGCGAGGCCGGCCGCACGGTTTCGGTCAGTTGTCCGCGGGCGAGCCGGAAGTTCATGCCGGCCCCGCTCAGGTAGGCGTCGAAGGATTCTTCCGCCGGTTCGGCGGGCAGGGTTTCGAGCACACCCAGCACCCGGATTCGCGACGACCGCAGGGGCGGCGGTTCCTCCGCCCGTTGGCGCACGCTGAAATAGAGCGGCTGGCCCCGCAGCTCGCGCAGGTGCGGATCCGTGCCGATCACCGTTGCCAGCCCGGTGACCCGCTGCGCGTGTTTGCCGGCGAACATCCGGTCAACCTGCAGCACGAGATCGGCCTCGCGCGGCGGCAGTTCCTGCCACACCGGCAGACGCGACCGGTGCAGCGAATAATTCGCCACCCCGGCCAGAAACGCGGTCGCGCCCAACGCCGCCGCCCACAGCACGGGCCGGCGGTGCGCCGCCAACCACGCCAGCCCGGCGCCGAGCCCCGCAGCCGCCAGCAGGCCGGTTGGGGCAAACTTTTCCCCGAGGTCGCCGGCGGCCAGCCCCAGTGCGTAGGGCAGCACCAGCCAGAGCAACGGCGCGCGGTGTCCCAGGCTGCGGCTGGTCATGCAATCCAGATTAACCGCCGCGCTTCGCTAATCGACGCTAATCTCCGGGACCCGGCCTGAACCCGAATCCGCGCGGCGGAAATGCCTTTTAATCGGCCCCATTTAGCGAAGATTAGCGGTCCACCCATGCCCGCTTCCGGACAGCCCGACCTTTTCGGCGAAGAGCCCATCGACCCCGGCGCAGCCCGGCCGACGGCCCACCAGCCGCTCGCGGCCCGCATGCGTCCGCGCCGGCTCGGTGAGGTTGTGGGTCAGGAGCATATCCTGAAACCCGGCAGCCTGTTGCCGCGGCTCGTGGCGCAGAACCGCTTCGGCTCGCTGCTCTTCTACGGTCCGCCCGGTTGCGGCAAGACCAGCATCGCCGAGGCCATCGCGCGCGAGACTGGCAGCCGCTTCGTGCGGCTCAACGCCGTCATGTCCAACGTCGCCGAGCTGCGGGAAATCCTCGCCGCCGCCCGCCGCCGGCCCGAGGCCGCGACGATCCTGTTCATCGACGAACTGCACCGCTTCAACAAATCGCAGCAGGACCTGCTGTTGCCCGATGTCGAAGAAGGCAGCGTGCGCCTCATCGGCGCCACGACGCACAACCCCGGGTTTTATGTGAATCCGCCGCTGCTCTCGCGCAGCCATCTTTTCCGCCTGGAGCCGCTGCCGACGACCGCCGTGGCCGGCGTGCTCCGGCAGGCGCTCACCGATGCGGAGCGCGGCCTCGGTGCACGCGGCGTGACCGCCGATGAAAAAATCCTCTCCGATCTCGCCGTGTTGTGCGACGGCGACCTGCGCCGCGCGCTCAACGCCCTGGAAGTTCTCGTGCTCGGCCTGCCGGAGCGGGCGGAGCTCACCGCCGCCGACCTCGAGGTCTTCGCCCGCGAGCGGCGCATCCGTTACGATGCCGACGAGGATGAGCACTACGACACCATCTCCGCCTTCATCAAAGGCTGCCGCGGCAGCGATCCCGATGCGGCCATGTATTGGCTCGCGAAGATGCTGGCCGGCGGCGAGGACCCGCGCTTTATCGCGCGGCGCCTTGTTATTCTCGCGAGCGAGGATGTGGGCCTCGCCGATCCGCTGGCACTGCCGCTCGCCGTTGCGGCGCACCACGCTTGTGATTTTATCGGCCTGCCCGAGGCCGAGCTTACGCTCGCCCATGCCACGCTTCACATCGCGACCGCGCCCAAGAGCAATTCCGCCACGCTCGCGCTGGGCGAAGCGCACCGTGTGCTGAAAGAGCAGCCCATGCAGCCGGTGCCCCTGCCGTTGCGCGACAAGAGCGGCGCGGCCAGCAAGCAGGCCGGTCACGGCAAGGGCTACAAATACTCCCACGACTTCCCGGAGAACATTTCCGGCGAGGACTACCTCGCCAAGCCGCTCGCGCTCTACACGCCCAAGACCGCCGGCTGGGAAGCAAAGATTGCCGAGCGCCTCGTCCGCTGGCGGGAGCTGAAGGCCAAGCAGCGGTCCGGCGGCTAGGTAGCGCTCTCGGGCGCTTTTCCGGAGCGCGCGCAAGCGCGCTAACCTACATCGGACTGCATGAGTCCGGCTGGGGAAAACTGCGCCGCCAGACGAAGGCGCGGGAGCGCCGGTAGGGTCCGCTCTTCCGCCGTCGCCAAGGCTATGGTGGACAGGCCGAGCGGACCGCGGCTATGATATTTTAAAACCGACCTGCGCTCACCCGCCGGCGAGGTAGGCCTCGATCGCCGCGGCCTTTTCCGCGTAGAGCCGGCCCCAGTCCCTGGGCACACCCAGAGCGGTGAAAAAATCCGCGGCGTGCCGACAGGCCGCGGCATCCGCTTCCAGCGCTTCGGCGGCGAGTCGCCGGTAGGCAGCCGCGTCGTGGCCGCATTTTTCCCACCGCGCATGCAGGCCGAAGTGCTGTCCGATCTCGCGCCCGGCGAAGCCCATGCTCTCCACGTAAAGCCGCTGCCGGCGCAGTTGTTCGCGCCGGGTGGGGGAAGGCGCGTCGCCATTCCACCAGAAATGGTAAAACACCGGTTCATTGCCGGCGGCAGACTCGGCCGCCTGCAATTGGCGCGCGGCTTCCGTGTAATGCTGCCCCGCCTTTTCCCACGCATCGGCCACGGCCTGCAACGCCTCGCCGAAATCCTCCGGGTTATATTCCCGGTCGCCTTCGCGCCGCGGCGGTTGGCGGGTGTGGGCCAGATCGGCCGGACCAAATCCGTCCGGGCCGGGCAGGGGCAGTTGCTTGCGACCCGCATACCAGCCGGGCCACTGCTCCGGTGACCACAGACAGGCTTGCGACAGCGCCGCGTGGGCACGCTCCAGCGCCTGCCACGCCGCCAAGGCCGGTTCGCCGGCCGCGGCGCCGAATTGCCGGTGGGCAAGGGCGCGGCTGACTGTGGTGGCGTCCGCCAGCGGGTTCAGGAAAAACTCCCGGAGCGCGATCGAGTTACACCAGATATCCTCGGGTGCGTGGCCCCAATGATCGAAGACTCCGTCGGCACCGAGCGCGTGCCAGCGGCGGAGCTTGGCCGCAATGCCGAACGGGAAATCCTGGATGTCGCCGAGGCCGTGCACGGTGTCGTCGCCCCAGTGGAAGTTGTCGTAGCCGATGAAGGTCTGCCCGCGTTCACGGCAGATGTGCCGGACTGCCCGCATGAAATCGTGCGCCTGCCGTTCGCACTGCCAACCGTCCTTTTGCGCGGCGAGATAGACGCCGGCGGCGGCGGGCAGCGCGGCTTGGCGCCGCAGGAATTCTTCGCCGTCGCGGTCCCACTTCCAACCGGTGGTGAGGACGCGCAGGCCCGGCCGCACCTTGCGGCCTTCGGCAATGAGGAAGTTCAGCAGCCGGTCGCGTTGGCCGAAGCGGCTCAAGCCACGACAACGCGGGCATGCCTCGGGATCGCAAAACTCCCCGCCGGAATCCAAGCCGAAGAGAAAAAGCTTCTCGATCTCCGGAAAGTCGGCGAAGAAGCGCGCGAGCATGTCGCGGTAGAATTCCTGCACCCGCGGATGGCTGAAGCACAGCACCTTGCCCTCGTAGGTGCCCGAGTCGGCCAGCACCTCCGCGGGGAAACGTTCGAGGAAGCGTTGGCGTTCTTCTGCCGGCACCCACGGTCCGCCTTGGCAGGGCAGCTCGGTGAGCCACAACATCGTGCCGAGCCCGTGGTCTGCACAGTCATCAAGCAGCCGGCGCAGCCCGGCATGGTTGGCGGCGACCTCGGCCGGCTCCACCGCGGCGGGAAACACCGGGCTCGTCA
>Ga0169931_10002184_pt1 | contig 31996 bp, 24 predicted proteins | sample Kivu_15m_20L_FD_129675 | JGI IMG/M metagenome (GOLD analysis project Ga0169931, IMG submission 129675) | Freshwater microbial communities from Lake Kivu, Western Province, Rwanda to study Microbial Dark Matter (Phase II) - Kivu_15m_20L... | ecosystem: Environmental > Aquatic > Freshwater > Lake...
ATCTGGGGGTCGAGATCATTCGCGAAGCGCCTGTGCGGAAGATCCTGGCCGTCGGCGGGCAGGTGAATGGCGTCGAGTTGGAAGATGGCACCGTGCTGAGCGCGCCGGTCGTGGCATCGAGCGTCGACCCGCATCTGACGTTCGAGAGGTTTCTGGAGCCGACACATTTGCCGGCGGAGTTTCTGGCGGCGGTGAAGCGGATCGACTATTCGTCGGCATCGGCCAAGGTGAACCTGGCGCTTTCGGAGCCGCCGCGGTTCAACGTCCGCGATCGCGAGGTGGGACCAAACGGCATTGGGCCACATCATCACGGCACCATGCACATCGGCCCCTCGCTCGAATACTTGGAACGCGCATACGACGATGCCAAGTACGGGCGATACAGCCAGGAGCCGATCCTGGAACTGACGATGCCGACGACCGTGGATCGAACGATCGCCCCGCCGGGCCAGCACATTGTGTCAATCTTCGTGCAGTATGCGCCGTACAAGCTGGCCGAGGGGGACTGGGACAGCCAGCGCGAGGCGTTTGGCGATCGGTGTATCGAAGTACTTGCACGCTACGCGCCGAATGTGCCCGGCGCGATCCTGCACCGTCAGGTGCTGACGCCGCTCGACCTGGAGCGGACGTTCGGCCTGACCGGCGGCAATATCTTTCAGGGGGCCATGACCCTGGGGCAGCTGTTTTCACTGCGTCCGGTGGCTGGCTGGGCCGATCACCGCACGCCGGTCTCGGGGCTGTACCTGTGCGGCGCGGCCTCGCATCCCGGCGGCGGCGTGATGGGCGCCTGCGGCAAAAACGCGGCCGCGGAAATCCTCCGCGATATGTGAGCGTGTTTGTTTCTCCATGCGCGCACGACGCGGCGGTCTCTCTGCCCGGCGGCGCTGTCAACTTCAGTCGCAGCAAACCTCGCGCAGGTGCTCCGACATGAACAGGTAAGCAAACCACAGGGCCGCGATCACGGTCTGTACGATCGTGGCCGCGGTGGCCACTGGCAAATCCAGCTCATCTCCGCTGAAGACAAAAAGCAGCGCGCTGGAGGCCAGATTGAACAGCAGCAGGCCCCCGAACAAGTAGATGAACAGTCGCCGGCGGGCCAGCAGCGTTCCCAGGCAAGCCAGGACCCACAAGAAGGCGATGACGTCCCAGGCTAGCCAGCCGATGCCGATCTCGGCTGCCGCTCCTTCTTGCAAAAACACCTTGAACAGTTCGGCGAAGCTTCGCAATGCGTTCAGCACCAGTCCGATCGCCAGCAGACTCAGGATGATGCCGAAACCAGGCCGATCGTAGGAACTCATGGGTATGTCTCCCTAAAAGCAGTGATATGCCCCGTGTTCTCTATTCATAACCACCCATAATAAGTATGTAAATATGTACAGTACTTGTTGACCCGATTTTGTTGCCCGGATGCGACGCGACTCGTCCGCGGGATTCCGGGGGCTCGCACGCTGTTGCCGCCAGTTTTCTGGCCCCACTGGCCCGGGTATCCTATTAGCTGGCGTTTATCTGTTCGGGCTGGGGATTCGGACGACTCAGGGAGGCTGCCCCGTGAGCGAGTTGAGTTGCCGCAAGTTGCCGCTGGTGGCACTTGTCGCGGGTGCGATCGCCTCTTTCCCGTGGCCCAGTGCCTGTGGTGCTGAAGCGGCCGTCGACTTCGTGCGCGATGTGCAGCCGATCTTTGTCGAGCACTGCTACCAGTGCCACGGACCCGATAAGCAGCAGGCGGGGCTGCGGCTGGATCAGCGCGACGCGGCCCTGGCTGGCAGCGATTCGGGTGCACTCTTCGTGGCTGGCAAGTCGGCGGAGAGTGAGATCGTCCGCAGGCTCACGGCCGACGAAGCGGAACGGATGCCTCCGGCGGATCCTCAGTCGAAGCCCTTGAGCGAAGCCCAGATTGCGACGGTCCGAGCCTGGGTCGACTCTGGCGCCGAGTGGCCCCAGCCAGCCGCTGGTGGAAGCAACCACTGGTCGTTCCAGCCGATCGCGCGGCCCGAGCCGCCGGCAGTGAAGGCCGAAGCCTGGGTTCGCAACGCGATCGACCGTTTTGTGCTCGCGCAACTTGAGACGCGCGGCATGACGCCGTCGACCGAGGCGGATCGCTACACGCTCATCAAGCGATTGTCGTACGACTTGCTGGGTTTACCGCCCACGGTGGCCGAAGTTGACGCGTTCGTGAACGATACTTCGCCCGACGCTTATGAGAAACTGGTTGATCGGCTGCTGGATTCGCCGCACTACGGCGAGCGTTTCGCGCGGCACTGGCTCGACAAGGCTCGCTATGCCGACAGCGATGGCTATGAAAAGGACAATCCACGGCCCGATGCCTGGCGCTATCGCAACTGGGTGATCGACGCCGTGAACGCGGACATGCCGCTCGATCAGTTTACGATCGAGCAGTTGGCGGGCGATCTGCTTCCCCAAGCCACGCCGGCGCAGCGATTGGCGACGGCGTTTCATCGGCAAACGCTGACCAACACAGAAGGCGGAACGGATCAGGAGCAGTTCCGCGTCGAAGCAATCTTCGACCGCGTGGCCACGACGGGCACCGTCTGGCTAGGGCTGACCGTGGGATGTGCGCAATGTCACACGCACAAGTACGACCCGATCACGCACCGGGAGTACTACCAGCTCTTTGCATTTTTCAACAATGCGGACGAAACGCAGACGGAAGTGCCGCTCGTGGGTGATCCGTTGGAAGACTGGAAACGCGATGTGGCGCAGGCGAACGCGAAGCTCGCCAAGCTGCGGCCAAAACTGGAGAAGCTGCGGGCTGAGCGCGCGGCAGGCCTGGCGGCCTGGGAAGCGGAATTGAAGGCCGCGCCAACCAGCCCGATTGCGTTTCATCCCGTGGAACTGGTGAGCGCGGAGTCGCAGGCCGGGGCCGAAATCAGAATTCTATCGGACGGTTCGTACCTGGTGGGCGGGAGGAATCCCGACGTGGATCGGCTCACGATCGCGATCCGCACCGATCAGCCGGAGATTACCGGCATTCGGATCGAGGCACTGGCCGACGATTCGCTGGGCGGGCGCGGGCCGGGGCGGACGGAGCACGGCAACTTCGTGCTGGGCGAGTTCCGCGTCACGTCGAGTGGCGAAAGCCAGTTCAAGTCGGAAGAAAAGCTGCCGTTCGACTACGCCGAGGCCGAGCACCATCAGAATGGCTTCGAACCGCTCAGCGCGCTTGACGGCAAGGAGAACACCGGTTGGGCGATTGGCGAGCGGATGGGGCAGGATCATGCGATCCGGTTCTTCGCCAAGACGCCTGCGCAGACCAAGGACGCGCCGTATTTGCGGATAGTGCTCAGCCAGAATTATGGCGGCCAGCATACGTTGGGAAGGTTCCGGATTTCGGCGATCACGGGAAGCGACCCCTTGCGCGGTATTCCCGAGAACGTTCGCGCGATCCTGGCCGTGGCCACGGAGCAGCGGTCCGCCGAGCAAGCTGCTGCGCTCGCCGACTACTACGTCAATCGCGACCCGGAAGTGGCGAAGCTGGCCGGTGAAGTCGCGAAGTATGAGAAGCAGGCCGCGGCTGAGCCGCTGATGACCGTGCGCGTGCTGGCCGAGCGCGAGCAGGATTTGCGAAAGTCGCATATCCTGGCGCGGGGCGATTTTCTCAGTCCGGCCGAAGAAGTCCAGCCGGGAATACTGGCGGCGCTGCCGGGTTTGCCAGCAGCCGACGGGGGACTTGATCGGGAAGATCTGGCCCGCTGGCTGGTCGATCCGGCGAATCCGCTGACGCGTCGGGTGCTGGCCAATCAGCTTTGGTCGCATCTGCTGGGGCGCGGGATCGTGCGGACGCTGAATGACTTTGGCGTGCGGGGCGACCGGCCGACGCATCCGGAATTGCTCGACTGGTTGGCGTGCGAGCTGGAAACGCGCGGCTGGAGCCGGAAGGAATTCCTCCGACTGGTGGTGACGAGTGCCACGTATCGGCAGAGTTCGGCAGTGCGACCGGAATACGCTGAAAGCGATCCCTTGAACGATACGTTTCATCGCCAGAACCGGCACCGCGTCGAGGCTGAAGTTGTGCGCGACCTGGCGCTGGCCGTGTCGGGACAGCTTTCGGACAAGATTGGCGGGCCGAGCGTCTTTCCGTCGCTGCCGCCGGATGTGGCCGAGCTGAGCTATGCGAACAATTTCAAGTGGAAGGAGAGCAAAGGCGAGGACCGCTACCGACGCGGGATGTACACGTTCTTCAAACGCACGGCGCCGCATCCGGACCTGGTGGCCTTCGATTGCCCCGACGCGAACACCACGTGCGTCGAACGCCGGTCGTCGAACACGCCGCTGCAGGCGCTCACCACGCTGAACAACGATTCGTTCACCGAGGCTTCGCGCGCGATGGCGCGCAGGCTGTTGGCCGAACCCGTGGCCGACGACCGCGCTCGGTTGGGCACGGCGATGCGATGGTGCGTGGCCCGGCCGGCGACGGAGCGCGAGCTCACGGCTTTCTCAGAGCTGCTCAGCGAAAGCCGCGGCTGGTTTGCGGAGCATGAGGAAGATGCCAAGGCGGCGATCGGCGAGGTCGCGATCGAGAACGTTACGCCGGCCGAAAACGCTGCCTGGATTGCGACGCTGCGGATCATGCTGAATCTCGACGAGTTTCTTACCAGAGAGTAACAGCCTTACCAGAAAGTGGCAGGGGCCATGCAACCGCACGAAGTCGCCGATCAGACTCGCCGTGACTTTTTGACCAGCGCCGCCAGCGGGCTAGGCGCGGTGGGGCTGATGCATGCGCTGACTGGTGACGGATTATTCGAAACACCTCGCGCGCACGCGGCCGGGGCGAGCACCGTGAATCCGCTGGAGCCGAAGGCCCCGCACTTCGCTCCGAAAGCGAAGAGTTGCATCTTCATTTTCATGGAGGGCGCGCCGAGTCATATCGATCTGTTCGATCCCAAGCCCAAGCTCAACGAGCTCCACGGACAGGCGCTGCCCGAGTCGATGGTGAAGAACGTCCGCTTCGCGTTCTTGAAGAAGGACACCGCGCGGTTGATGGGCTCGAAACGCGTGTTCAGCAAGCACGGCGAGTGCGGCATGGAGTTGTCGGATCTTCTGCCACATTTGGGCGGCGTCGCGGATGATCTGTTGCTGGTCCGCAGCATGCACACGGACCAGTTCAATCACCATCCGGGGCAACTGCTCATGCAGTGCGGCCGGGCGTCGTTCGGTCTGCCGTGCATGGGCTCGTGGATCACCTATGGGTTGGGGAGTGAATCGAAGAACCTGCCGGGGTACGTGGTGCTGAACGCGGGGCGCGGTTCGAGCGGTGGGGCAACCCTGTGGCAAAGCGGCTTTCTGCCGAGCGTCTATTCGGGCGTCCTGTTCCGCAACCAGGGGGAGCCGGTGCTGAATCTCAAAAACCCGGCAGGCATTTCGAGCGCGCTACAGCGCAAGGGGCTCGACGTGCTGGGACAGGTGAACCAGGCCCGCTTCGATGAGATGCACGATCCGGAGATCGCCAGCCGGATCGCGAGCTACGAGCTGGCGTTCCGGATGCAATCGTCCGCGCCGGAGCTGATCGATCTCACGCGAGAGTCGCAGGCCACGCTCGATGCGTATGGCGTCGATCGCAAGGATCCCGAGAACAAGGGCGGCCGAGGTGGCGGACCGGGCACCTATAGCGCGTTTGCCCGAAACTGCCTGCTCGCGCGGCGGATGGTCGAGCGCGGCGTGCGGTTCGTGAACATCATTCATGCTTCGTGGGATCACCACTCGGATCTCGACCGCGAACTGCCGATCTGCTGCGGCATGGCCGATCAGCCGATTGCCGCACTGATCAAGGACCTGAAAGAGCGCGGGCTCTTGGACGAGACGCTGGTGGTGTTTGCCAGCGAGTTCGGACGCACGCCGCTCGGCGAGAATCGGAACGGCTCGGAAGCGGTCACCGGGCGCGATCATCATCCCTTTGCGTTCAGCATGTTCATGGCTGGCGGCGGTTTGAAGGGGGGCCTGACGTACGGCGAAACCGACGAGATCGGATGGGGCGTAAGCAAGGATCCCGTACACATCAACGACCTGCAGGCGACGCTGTTGCACCTGTTTGGCCTCGACCACCTGCGGCTGACGCATCGCTTCCAGGGGCGCGACTTCCGACTGACGGACGTTGGCGGGAAGGTGGTGGAAGCGTGGTTTGCGTGAAGTTATATTCAGTGGTCAATTTCAGCGGCGACACAGAGTACAGTCAGTTTTGACGGAGGACTAGTCGATGCGTCCGCTCGTGCCGCTTCTGGCGTTGTGTCTGCTATTCTCGCACGTGATGTTCTGCGCCGCTGATGCGCCCAAGCCATCGGACACGATCAGCTTCGACGAACTTCTTGCCGGACTCGAGAAGAACGAGGCGGCAATCAAAGATCTCGAAGTGGTCATCTCGGCAGTGCAGCGGCGAGCCGAACTGTCTGCAAACGCGGCCCCGAATCGCCCCCTGAGCCACTTGCAGCGACTTTGCCGGACGGTGGTCGATTCAACGGGCCGCATGCGCGAAGAAGGGTTTGGCCAACAGACGACATCCACGCCCGACACGGTCGAGCCGCTCTCGAGCTGCTTTCACTGGTTAGGCGTCTATGATGGGACTGAGTTTCGGGAATTCAGGACGCCGAGCATCGCGCAGCTTCCCTTTGTTTCGATCCACGAGCACCCGAGCTGGTATGTCGACTCACCGCTTGAATTCACGACGCAGTATTTTCGCGAACCGATCAGCAAGTCGCTTCGGGAGTATGGCGGGATCATCGTGTCAACCGGCGAATTGCACGGACGAAAAGTCGTGATCGCCGAGACAAAGCCGTCCGACGCTGCTCGCAAGATGCGGTTTGCGGTTGACGTGGAACGAGATTTCACCGTGATTCGCCGCGAGATTATGGTTCAGTTCACTGGGGAGTCGGCGTGGAAGACGTATTCCTATCGTGAGGGCCGGGAGTTCCAGCAGTCCGGCGGCGCCTGGTTGCCGTCCGAAGTCGTCTATGAGTCCGTCGAACCTCATCCTGGGGACAAGCCTGCCGATTTATTGTGGCGGTTTGAGCTCGAATTGGGGGACTGGAAGGTCAATCAATCGCCGCCTGTAAGTGTGTTTCGATCACCGATTCCCGAGGGCGCCTGGGTCAACGACCATCGCGAGCCAGACGGAAAGGCGTATCAATATGGTGTCACCGCCGCGGCAGACGTGACGCCGAAGAAGCGGCCCGACATCTATGACTCGAAAGAGGACGCTGCCGCGCAGGTCAGCGAGGCGCTCGCCAAGGCGCAAGCCGGCGGCAAACGCGTTTTGCTGATGTACGGGGGCAACTGGTGCGGATGGTGCCACAAGCTGCACGACGTGTTTGAGCAGGACGAGGCGATCCGCGCGTGCCTGGAAAATAACTACGAGCTCGTCCTGATTGACATCGACTCCGACCGGAACAAGGCGGTCGCCGCGAAGTTTGAGGCGGACTGGCAGAAGCACGGCGTGCCGTTTTTAACGGTGCTCGATGCCGAGGGCAAAGTGCTCGCCAATCAGAACACAGGCGACCTGGAAGACGGTGGGCAGCACCATAGGGGCCGGGTGTTGGAGTTCGTTAACCGCTTCGCGGCCGCGTCGGATTCTGCTGGAAAGTGACGCGGCGAGCGAAACGCCAAGCGTAAGTCCTTGGCTAGCAACACTCAAGCGAGATGCGAAGAATTCTCGCCGAACATTGTCGAATTCTATCGACTCGTTCGACGTCTTCTCAGGACGGCAAGTTGCCGATGCCGCGGAGTGAGAACAACTCACCTCACCCGAATTCGAAGTTGACTGTATCAGAAAAGGACCGCACCGATGGCCGCCGACACCAACATTTTCGTGAACCTGCCCGTCAAGGATTTGAATCGGTCGAAGGACTTCTTCGGCCAGCTGGGGTTCACGTTCAACCCGCAGTTCACGGACGACAACGCCGCCTGCATGATCATCGGCGAGAAGATATTCTCAATGCTGATCACGGAGAAGTACTTTGCGACGTTCACGCCCAAAAAGATTGCCGACGCCAGGACGACCAGCGAGGTGTTGATCGCGCTATCGTGCGGCAGCCGCGAGGAAGTGGGCGAGATGGTCGAGAAGGCCGTGGCCGCCGGCGGCAAGACGTACAACGAAGCCAAGGATCATGGGTTTATGCTGCAGCACGGCTTCGAGGATCCGGACGGACACATCTGGGAAGTGTTCTACATGGATCCGAACTTCGTGCAGTAACGGCAGCGTTTGCTTGGCTACTTCCCGATACAGTACAGGAACTTGTTGGAGCGGATGAAAAGCTGGCCCTGGTAAGGAACGATCTGCGAACGGAAGAGTTCGTCGCTTTCGCTGTCGAGTTTGCTCTCGGCGAGGATCTTGATTTCCGGACCAGGCTCGATCACGACGGTGCCCCCTTCTTCGTTTTGGAAGTAGGCACGCCCTTCGCTCACCAGTGGTGAGGCAGAGAACTTGGGTCCGATCCGTTCTTTCCAGAGTTCGTTGCCGGTGGTCGCGTCGTAGCACACCAGCACGCCGGCCATGCTGCAGCCGAGAACGTAGTCGCCAATCACTACGGGCGAGGGCAGATCACGGCCCGCGCGGCGCTTGGTGTTCCAGACGCGGTGCGTCGCGGTGACGTCGCCGGAACCGCCCGGCCGCACGGCGTAGATATCGCCCGGCTGACCGTTGAGCGAAAAGAGCAGGCCATGGGCGTAGGCGGAGAGCGGCTCACCGCGGCCGTTGAAACCTTCGCACCACCAGAGCTCCACGCCGGTTTTGGGGTCGTAAGAGCGGACGCCGATCTGGCTGTTGAGAATCAGCTCTTCGCGCTCGGACGTGTTGATCAAGACGGGAGTGCTCCAGCCGCGAACCCGCTCGCGCGGTGTTTGCCAAACGGTTTCGCCGGTCTTCCAATCGACTGCCAGCAGCGACGACTCGGGCGACTCGCTGTCGCAGTTTTGAATGACGGTGTCGCCGTGAAAGATCGGGCTGGCCGCGGTTCCCCACGGGCCTTCGAACCTGCCGAGATCGCGCGACCAGAGTCGCTTGCCGTCGAGCGAGTAGCCGTGCAACCCGCCGCGGCCGAAGAACGCGATTACGATCTGGCCATTGGTGGCGCAGGTGGCCGAGGCGTGGCCGTTCATGACGTGCGAAGGTTCGGGTTCGCCGGCCCAGCAGATGTCCTTCCACAGGATGCGACCGCTTTCGCGATCGACGGCCAAGACCACCCGCTCGCGGCCGCCGTCGAGTGCCGCGGTAAGAAAGATCTGATCGCCCCAGATGCAGGGCGCTGATTGGCCGAAGCCCGGGAGTTCGCTTTTCCACCGCACCTGGTCTGCGGTCCACTGGAGCGGCAGGTCGGTCTCCGTGGTGTGGCTGGAACCGTCGGATCCGCCGAGTCGCGGCCAGTTGTCTTCGGCCGGCACGCGCGAGCCGATGGCAAAGCAGAGCAGGAAGACTGAGATCATCGCGCGGGGCATCACGGGGCTCCTGGGCAAACACGAGCCCGAAGCACCTGCGGGAGGAAACCTGGCAAGAGTTTATTCCAGCGAGCGCTTCGGGCTCGTTATTCGTCGCGTCTTCGAGCGGCCTCTTAGACCAACTCGGCAATCGGCTGGCCTTCTTCGATCATGAAGACCGGGCGGCCGGCGGTGTTGATGAACTGGGTCTCGCGCGGGATGCCGAGCACTTGGAACACGGTGGCCATCAGGTCCTGCGGGCGAATGGGTGTTGAGCGGGGAGCGTCGCCCTTGGGCATCGATTCGCCGACAACCTGTCCCATCTTGAGTCCGCCGCCGGCAACTGCCAGCGTGCTCAGCGGGGCCCAGTGATCGCGACCGCCGGTTTTGTTGACCTTTGGGGTGCGGCCGAATTCGCCGGTGACGACCAGCATGATTTCATCGCTGAGCCCGCGCTCGTGAATATCCTCGACGAAGGCCGCCACGGCCTGATCGAGCGAGGGGCTGAGTTTTTCCATCCGGCTCTTGATCTGGTTGTGCATGTCCCAGCCGTTGTAGCTAAGCGTGACGAAGCCGCAACCGGCTTCGCACAAGCGGCGTGCACGGAGCAGTTGTTCGCCGAGGCCCTTGCCGTAACGATCGCGCGTCTTAGCGCTTTCCTTCTTGATGTCGAAAGCGCCCGGAGCGCCGCCGAGCACCAGGTTGAACGCCTGTTGTTCGAAACGGTCGAGACCTTCCATGGCGCCCGAGCGATCGATCTCGCTGTTCATCCGGTCGAGGCTCGCGAGCAGCACGCGGCGATTGTCGATCCGCTTTTCGTTCACCGCCAGCGACAGGTTCTTGAGCGCTTGGCCGTTAGGATCGAATGGGCTGTAGGGCGTGCCGAGGAACGAGGGGCCATCGATGCCGGCACGGATGCGGTTGAGCGCCACGTACGTGGGCATGCCGGTGGTCGGATGATTGCTGCCGCGGACGCGGGCGACGATCGAACCGATCGACGGGCGGGCCGGAGCGCCGCCGTTGTCGATGTTGCGATTGTCGTAGCCGGTGTTCAAAAAGTGCGTGCCGCCGACGTGGCCGCTGTTGTTGTGGGCGAACGATCGGACGAAAGCCATCCGCTTGGCGGACCTGGCGATCTTCGGGAACGTGCCGCCGATGGTGACGCCGGGCAGGCGAGTTTTAACTTCGCCCGTGGTGCTGCGATACTCGACCGGGGCTCGCATGTGCGGATCGAACGTCTCGACATGCGTGGGTCCGCCGGCGAGCCAGAGCCAGACGACCGAGGTGTTCTTGACCGGCTTACCGGCTGCTTTGGCGGCCGCCCGGGCTGCAAGCAATTGCGGGAGTGTGAGAGCGCCAGCGCCGAGGGCCCCGATTTTGAGGAAGTCGCGGCGCGTGGTGCCTTCGCAGTCGCGGTAGCTGCGGTCCGTGAGGAACTCGAGCATGACTCTGTACTCCGTGCGAATTGGGGGCGGGCGGTGGGCAGGTGGTCCGACGCGGTGATTGCATCGGCGTCGGTTGATCGGTAGCCAGTATACTAAGTATCGGCACTCTCCTTCAACAAAAGTTTCCGGCCAGGGTTTCGGGATCCCCCATTTAGTTGCTGGATTTTTCGTAAATCGGCTAGGATGCGCCGCTATCGGCCCTGCGGTGCCAATCGGAACCGGTCGCGGGGTGGCGGAACGCACATCTCAATTCGCGAGGGGAGGTTGCCATGATTCGCTTAAGCGCACGCGCGGTCACACGGTTGATGTTGGTCTGCTGGCTAATTGCGGTAATGAACGTCCTTGTCGCCAACGCTCAGGACGACAATCCGTTTGGCGATCCCCAGCAGCAAGTGACGCGGAACCAGGACCCGTTTGGCGATGCCGCGGCGAAGGAACCGCGGGGGGGCGATCCGTTTTCGGCCGAGCCGGCCAAAGTTGCTGCCAAGAAGACGCCAGCAGCACCCCAGCCGCAAAGGCCCGCGAGCAGCAATGAGCGAGTTCGGGAGGCGCTCCATCATCCGACACGGATCGAGTTTGTCGACACGCCGCTGCAAGACGCAATCAGCTTTTTGAAGGACTATCACCAGATCGAGATCCAACTCGACAATCGTGCACTGGAGGACGCGGGAGTGGGCAGCGATACGCCCGTGACTCGGACCCTGAACGGGTTGCCGCTGAAGTCAGCCCTGAAGATTCTGCTGGACGACCTGGACTTGGCCTATGTTGTTCAGAACGACGTCCTGCTGATCACGACACAGGATAAAGCCAGCGCGATCTGCGAAGTGCGCGTGTACGACGTTACGAAACTGGTGGCGCCCGATGCCAAGGCCGAGGAGATCCTGCAGACGCTGACGATGCTACTGAGCGAGACGGTGCAACGGACGGTGGGTGGCGAAACCGTGTCGTCGGGGCTGCAAAGAATTCGTATCGTACCGCTACGCGACCTGCTAGTGATCCTGGCTTCGCAGGAAGAACACGAGGAGATCGCGAAGATCTTACAAGAGCTCGCGACGGCGCTGGCAGAAAAGACTAAATAAGAACAGCCCCGGCTGAACCAGCGCTAATCTGCTAGTTCGCGCTTAGACTTTGGCCACCGAGGCCCGTTGGCCGAAGCGGCCGATAGGCACGCGCCCGGGCCGAGTTTTCGCGGGCGTTACGATAGAGCTCGCGAAGCGCGGCAAACAGGCTGGGGCTCTCGGTCTGTCGGTAGGGCGAATCGGCCGGCAGATCGCGCATCAGCCGCTGGTGGGCTTCAGCCAGATTGTGATACGGCATCGAGGGGAACAGGTGGTGCAGGGCGTGGAAGCGCAGGCCCACCGGCGCCCAGAGAGCCGACAGGAACGGCCGGTTCGGATAGTTGATCGAGTCGAGCATTTGCTCGACGAACGTCATCTGACCTTCGTCGTTCGTATAGCGATGTGCGCCGAGTGTGCGAATGGCGTTCATGAACAGGATCACGACGCTCACGCTGTAGGCCGTGGCCAGAAAGCCAAGCGGCGGAACCTTGCCCAGGTACATGGCCGTGGCCACTCCCACGCACCACAGGAAGCACAGCAGTTCCTGCAGGCGGAAGACGAGCAGGACCTTGCGCGTCGGTAGCGGACGAATATAGGTCGGATCCATGATCATCGAAGAGGCGTGCTTGAGCGCCCAATCGCGAATCGTCGGGCTGACCCAGGTGAGGGGCGTCAGCAGCATGAAGCGAATCACCGCGGCGATCGGCAACCAGAACGGCTGGCACAGGTACCAGGCGATGTTCCAAGGCGATTGCGTGCCGAGCGGGATGTATTCGCCGTCGTGATCGGTGCCAAAGTATTTACGCATGTGGTGTTCCACGTGCGTGTAGTAGGTGAAGCTGGGCATCAGCATGGGAATGCCGCAAAGCAAATTCCACACAATGCGGAACATGCGAAATTCGTTCTGCCGCAGGTGAGTCATCTCGTGCGTGAAGAGCACCGCCCGGTAGAACAGCAAGCAGCAGATCACGAACACGATTCCCTGTTCGAGGGAGAACGGCTCGAGCCGGCGGCGAACCAAGGCGAAGCAAACCATGCCGCCGATCGCCGAGCCGAGAAAGTCGGCCCAGTAAATCACCGGTCGAGGGTTGAACAGATCTTTAACGAGGTGGCGAGCTTCGGCCAGCGAAAAGGCCGGCTGCGGGGCGGGCTGAATCATCCGGAGAACCTTTGGCAACGAATCGAGACACTGGAAAAGCTAAAAGCCATACGTGCAAACGGGTGCATCATCGCCAGGAGTGTCCGGGGGGCGGGCCGGTAATGTGCTTACCGGAACGGACTTCCATGATGCAATCCGCAGTTGCCGCAGCGGTTGCGCGTGTTGACGCAACCCTTGCGACTACCTCTCGTATCGGTCGCCAGCCGATCAAATTCGAGAGTTAAAATAGTCAATTCTGGCAAGCAAGACAACCGAACCTATCTGCGCGGCTTGTACCGTGGTTACTGCAGCGATACGATTGATTTCACCTAACCTTTGTGGGTAGAGCCATTTAAGTAGTCTGATGAAGGGTGACGGCCGCTCGTCAGCCGTGGCTCATCCCACTTGGCGTACTTATTAACAGCAATTGCCCGATGATTTCTCCTGTGATGTCCGACGCGCCTGAAATCGTGGTCACGGGCGTGGGAACCGCGAGCCCCATCGGCATCGGGTTCGATGCGTTTCGCGCTGCGCTTGACAGCGGCGTCAGTGGCGTGCGTCGCCTGCGCGAGTTCGACACGCCCGAGTTCCCGGTGCGCGTGGGTGCCGCGGTCGTGGGCTTCGATCCCAAGAAGCACGTTGCCGCCCGTAAGAACTTGAAGGTGATGTCGCGCAGCATTCAGCTCGCGTTTGCCTCTGCTCACATGGCCGTGGAGCAGGCGGGTATCACGATCGGTTCGGTTGATCCCGAGCGGTACGGCGTTGTGTTTGGCGCCGACATGATGCAGGTCGAACCGCAGGAACTGGTCGACGCATTCCGCCCGTGCGTTACCGATGGGCGGTTCAACTATACCCAGTGGGATGAGCGCACGATGGGCGAGATGTTCCCTCTGTGGATGCTCAAGTACCTGCCGAACATGCCGGCATGCCATGTGGCGATCGCGTACGACGCGCGGGCCACGAACAACACGATTGTGCTGGCCGAAGCATCCAGCCTGTTGGCCATCGCCGAAGGGATGCGAATCATCCAGCGCGGCGGGGCGGACGTGATGATCGTGGGCGGCACGGGCAACCGCATTCATCCCATGACCTGGGCCTTCCGCGCGAACGACATTCTGTGTTCACCGCGAACCGACGAACCGGCCGACGTTTCGCGGCCGTTCGACGTGCGGCGCGACGGCATGGTCTACGGCGAAGGCGCCGCGGCGATTGTGATCGAATCACGGGCCTCGGCCGAGGCACGCGGCGCGCGCATTATCGCCCGGCTGACCGGCTTTGCCAGTACATTCGAGGCCTGCGAGCCCGGTAAGGCGTTTTCCGGACAGGCGATTCGCTCGTCGATTCGCAAGGCGCTTGAGCAAGCCCGGCTTTCGCCGCGCGACGTGGGGCATGTTAATGCCCATGGGCTGAGCACGCAGCTCCACGATCAGGCCGAAGCCCAGGCGATCCACGAGATCCTGGGAGACGTGCCGGTCACGGCGCCGAAAAGTTATTTTGGCAACCTCGGGGCAGGCGGCGGAGCGGTGGAACTCCTCTCGACTCTGGCCGCGTTTGAATCGGGCCGGGTGCCCCGGACGCTGAATTACGAGTCGCCGGATCCTAACTGCCCGATCCATGTGGTCCGCGAGCCAATCGCGGCAAGGAAAACCGCGCTGGTGCTGAACCAGACGCTGATGGGGCAATCGGTGGCGCTGGCTTTATCCGCCGAATAGCTATCCGCCGAAGAACTTGGTGAACATCGCCAGCATCGGCGCGAACTTGCTGGTTCGCGAGCGATGCGAGCTGTCGTGACGCACTTGCGGATGGGCGACGGGTTCGGGCGTGGGCAACTCTTCGATTGGCAGATTGTCGCCCAGATGCGCCATCTTGGCCTGTTTCATCAGACGCCGGCCGAAGAAAAACGACAATGGACTGACCAGCACGGTCGGCATCAGGAACAAGTTGCCGATCAGCGCGCAGGTGAGTAGCAGGAACATCATCGCGCCGAAACGCTGCGTGGGCACGAACGAGCTGAGGGCGAATACGGCCAAACCCAGGCCGAGCACGGCCCAGCTTTGATACATCGCGCGGGCGCAGCCTTCGTATGCGAGCATCGTGGCGCCTTTGCGATGCTTGCCTTCGCGCAGGCCGCGGCGATACCAGATCAAAAAGTGCACGACGTCGTCGACCGAAACGCCAAGCGCCACGGTGGGTGTCATGATCGTGCCGACGTCGATTACCACTCCCAGCCAGCCCATCATGCCGAACACAACCATGATCGGAAAAATGCTGGGAAGCAGCAGGATCAACCCGGCCGAGAGATCCCAGAAGACGACGGTCATGACCGCGCCGATCGTGAGCAGGTCGGTCACGAAGTTCCAGGCCAAGCCGTTCAGCATCTCGCGCTGGGCTTTGTAGACGACAGGCACCAGGCCGGTGTAGACGGAGTCGATGCCGAAGTTCTTGTCGGCATTTTCCAAGGCTGCGAGGCGAGCGGCGCTTTTCTCCGCGACGTCTTTAAAGCGGTCGGAACGGGCCGCTCGCTTGGCCTGAAAGTCCGCGATGTCGCGCGCCCGGGTGAGGATCGCTGCGCGCTCTTTCTTGAGCACCGGTTCGACGCGGCGGCGGATCTCTTCCTTGAACTCGCCGTAGTCGACGTCGTTCAGCGCGCCGACGCGGCAACTGATGCGCCACAGTTCCGTGCCGTTCTCGACCGCCAGGAAATCACTCTGCAGGTAATCGTCGCGGCTTTCCAGCAGCTTCTTGTTGGTAACGTCGCGGGTGGCGTTGCCCGGCAATCCACCGCGGTCGAGTTCGGGCGCAAAGGTGGCAGCCGACATGGTGCTTCCGATGTGCTGGATCGTCTGCATTTCCTCCTGAACGTCCCGAATCAGTTCCATCCGCTCGAGCATATTGAGCGGGCTGTCGGTGTCGATCTTAACGATCACTTCCATCGGGACGAGCGGACCGAGCTTGTCCTCGAGCCAGCGGTAGTCATGGATGATCTGAGCGCTGGGCGAGAACAGATTCATCAGCTTGATCGAGGTATTGATCCGCGTCAGGCCGAAGCCACACAGCAACATGACACAGCCGAGTCCAACCATTACTTTGCGGTGATGATTCAGTACTCCGCCAAGCAGTTTTCGCCAGCGCACTGGGAGGTCGATATCCTCGGCCTTGGGTTGTTCGCCGTCGAGCAGGCTATGCGGCTTCATCGGCCAGAGCTGCATCCAGGACGGGAGGAACAAAAACAGCAGCATCAACGTCGAGAGCACGCCGAACGCCGAATAAACGCCGAACATCTGGATCGGCACCAGCTCGCTCGTATACAGCGAAAACAGGCCGGCCGAGGTGGTGCCGGCGGCCAGCACGCACGGCAGCCAGGAGTGGAGCAAGGCTCGGGTGGGAGCGCCTTCGACGCCCGCTTCGGCCACCGCGTCGCGATAGTAGTTGGCGAAGTGAATTGCGCCGGAGATGCCGGCCACATAAACCACGGCGGGCATCGTCAGCAGGATGGCGTTCATGGCGGCGCCGCTATAGTGCACGATCGCCAGGCTGATCGCGCCGGCATAGAGGGCGGTCGCAAAGACCATGATCGTAAGTCGCACACTGCGGAGGCACCAGAACGCCAACGCCAAGCCCACGATGCCGGCCGGTATGAATAGCCGGAGCAGCGTCCTTTCGCCTTCGACGCTAATCGCCACGTTGTCCACCGGCGGACCGCCCAGCTTCACACGGTCGGGCGACAGCCCCAATTCCTTAGTGCAAACTTCAGTGATCTTGGCGAGCGTGAGGCGCAGGTCCTGCTTGGCGACGTCGGTGAGCGTCACAACGGCGCAGGTTTGCTCGCCATCAGCACCGACGAACAGTTTTTTCAAGCGATTGAGGGCTTCGGTTTCCGTGAGGCTGATGGGCGGTGTCATCAGCCGGTCAAGCAGCCGCTGCCCCGTGTCGACGTGCGCAAATAGTGGACCCTCGGCCAGTTGCTTCTTGGGGCGGTTTATCCAGCTTGAGAAGAACAGGTCGTCGTACCAGCGCGAGTTGTCTTCCGGCTGCGGCAGTGGACCGAAATGTGGCTGTGGCGCATCGGCACCGGGCGGCACCAGCTTTTTGGCCAGCAGTTCCAAGCGGGGATCGTCGAGCGTGCAACCTTCCCAACTGATCAGAACGAACGTGTCGTTTTCGAAATGCTCCTGAAACCAACTGAAATCCGTGGTTTCTTCGTAGGTCGACGGCAGCCAGTCGTGGACGTCGTTGTCGTTGCTCTGCAGGGCCTTGCGCGCACCGCGACCCAGGACCGGCAACATGAAGATGGCTACCAGGATGACCTTGAAACTGTGTCGCGCAAAAAAGGTGTTAAGCTTCCGCGCGAAACTTCCGGATTTCTCCATCGTGCAGCTTTGCCGGGTGTTAGGTTGGGCTCGCGCGCGAAGTCATACCTCGAGACCAGCGCCCGGAATCGGGCAGACGTGGTCACCGCACGGCCATTTTGATTGCCATCCTAGCCCGTGGGGTCCAGGCCCCGCAGGGTCCGCCATCCAAAGCGAATAGTAAAGGGTATCCGCAACAGGTGGCCACGTCCATGCTGAACCCGAGGGCCCGAGCGGACAAATTGGGCCGAAAACTCGGCGTAAACTGCCTGCTTGCGCGCTGGTCCGGATTGCGCGTGCTAATCCTGCTAGCAGCGCCCTGGCAATCGGGCCCTAGCGATACCAGGTAAAGCCGAACGTAAAGCCTTGATAGAACAAGGCATGAGAGTCCGAGATACCGTCCGGCATGTTAAAGAACGTGATCTGGTTTTGCGCAAGTGCGAGATCGGTGACAAACAGGATATCGTAGGTGGCTCGAAATCCGAAATTGGGCTTGAAGCGGTACTCGCCCAGGAAGCCCACGCCGCCGACAAACGACATCGTGTTGGTTTTGGCACTTTCATCCCGATTCGGAACGAGCGGTTCGCCGTTGTCGTCGAGGATCCGCACGGTGCTCGACTGCGATGCCCAGTTCACGAGACCGCCGGCCTTGGTCTTTACTCCGAGCCGCCAGTACGCGCGGTCGTAGAACAGCTCGGCTCCGATTTGCGGTCCGACGAGGTTGTTGTGTGCATTGATCAAGTAGCTACCGGTGCCGAGTTGGTTTTCAGCAAACCAATCCAGACGTTCGTTGACAAAGACGGTTCGCACGCCGGCCAGCAATGAGCAGAGCCAGTTGGCCTCGGCTTCGCGCACCCACTTGTTGTCTCGCGAGTAGGTGATCTTGTCACGCCCCAACCGCCAGTCGATGCGGTAGTTGACTTCGTAGCTGTTGAAGTCAGACACGAGGTTGAAGCTTTGAAAGTCGGATTCCTGATACACGGGCACGTTCGAGCTCGGATTAATCTGAAGAATGATGCTTCCCGGCCTCTGGGCAGTCACCTGGTCGGTCAACTGCCAGTGATTGAGGCCCATGAACGTGAACTCAGCCGAATGATCGCGATTTGTGACGTCACGTCCCAGGTACCGGCCAAACGTAGCCAGCAGACCCGGTTCATAGCCCATGTCCGTCCCAATCGAGAGCTCATTGGCTGTTTCCGGCACGAGCACGTTGAAGAATTCAAAGGACAGCGGTACGTCGTTCTTGATGTTTGCCGAACGCTGCAGGTAGTTGGCCGCTACGTCGACGTACCAACAGCCATTGCGCAACCACTCGCCTGAGCTGGCGGCCGGCGGCGGCCCCATCGGATCGTCGGAATAGAAGTCCTCGTATTCGGGGCCGTAAGTCACCGCGGACGATTCGCCCGGATAGACGGCCGGGCCAGGATTCGGATTGAACCGTGCGGCGCTGAAGCCCAGCGGCTCGCCGGGAAGGCCCGCTTGTGCGACGTAGGCGGCCGGCGCGACCTGGACGTCGCGTTTCATGCCGTGCATGGGATCGAGCGGCGCTCTGCCCGCAGGAGGTCCCGCCGGGTTTTGCACGATTGAGTTCGCTCTGGGTGCGGCGCGCAGACGGCCGGGCGCATCTTCACCGCGAGCGGCGGGCCCCACGGCCAACAGCGTCAAGCACGCAAGTAGGATGATTCCTCTTCGCACAGCCAATTCCCTCGTAAGCCTGCTAGCTCCGATGGCAGTACTTGTCCCGAGCGCACCGGCGCTGGGCAATTTCTGCCTATGCCTCATCGGAAAGAACTCAGGCCGCAAATTAGGAATAACCGTTAAGGGCTCTAAAAAAGGAAAAGTCAGCCCAGGTTTCCGGCTTTTGGCGAATTGGGGGTAGCCGGGCCCCTTTGGCAGCGTGCCGCGCGAGGCAAGTGCCAATTGCCTTGTCTTTTGGGATGCAAGGGGTACAAAGACTTACAGCAAGCGGTTGGACGCAGATGCCCATCATTTCACTGGAGCGAGCAGACAGATGAGTTCCCCCCTGCGGTCATTGATAGCATGTGGCACCAAGCTCTGGCTGGACTCCATCGACCCCGAGCTGGTGGCAAAGAACAGGGCGATGGGTGCGAGCGGCGCTACGTCGAACCCGATCATCATCTCGAACCTGATCGAGACCGGCCGGTTTGACAGCGATATCGAGCAGTTTCTGGAACAAAAGCTGAGCGATGAGCAGATTGCGTGGAAGCTGGCCGACAAGCTGGTGAGCGAGGCCCAGGCCGTGTTCCGGCCCGTGTGGGAGCAAACCTGCGGGAATGACGGTTACGTGAGCTTTGAGCTCGACCCGCTGCTGGAGGATCCCGAGTTGGGCCCGCCGCACCAGGAGCGCGTGGCCCGGTACATCGAGCTTGGCAAGCATTGGTCGCAGGGACACGTCAACCGGATGATGAAGGTTCCCGCCACGCCGGCGGGTATCGATGCCTTGGAAGAGCTGGCGGCAAACGGCATCACGCTGAACGTGACGCTGATGTTCACCCCGCGGCAATACGAGGCGGCGCGCGACGCGATCTGGCGCGGAGCGCAACGCTATGGCAAATTCAACAAGTTCAAAAGCGTGTATAGCATCTTCGTCTCGCGCGTGGACGTGTACACCGAGAAGCACGTGCCGACGCTCTCGGCCGCGGCTCAAGGCATGGTTGGCATCGCCGGCGCGAAACGGATCTGGGCCGAGAATCAGAAGTTCTGGGCCGATAAGAAGCTGCCGCTGGATCAGGAACTGGTCTTCGCCAGCACGGGCACCAAGAAGCCCGAGGACGCGCCCTGGAAATATGTGGCGGCGTTTGCGGGCAGCGACATCGAGACAAATCCCCCGGCTACGAACGATGCGGTCGAAGCGAGCGGGATGACGTTCCATCGCGACGTCGACAAGTTGCCGCCGCAAGCCGTGCTCGACGAAATCGACCAGAAGGTGAATGTCGAACATATGGAAGCGACGCTCATGGAAGAGGGCGTGCACAAGTTCACCGAGCCGCAGAAGGCCCTGCTCGCGCTGATTGCCAGCAAGCGAAAAGAGCTGGCCGGGGCCAAGTAGCTTCGCAGTTATCGGCCGGTAAGCAGGGTTGCGGAGGACTACCTGAAATGCTCGATCGTAAGTATCTGGGCGGCGTGCTTGCCGGGGCTGGCCTTGGTTTCCTGATCGCCGTCCTGCTGATCACGAGAACCGACACGGACCTGGGCGGTTTGCGATTGTTTGCCGTGGTTGCCACGGGAGCTGGCGTTTGGCTGGCACGCTCAGGAACCAAAGCGCCACAGGCACCGTCCTAGCGGATGCCGGCCGGCACGAGCGGGTCGTACTTCGCGCCCCAAAATGATAGGATTCACGGTTTGCGGTCTGCCGGAACTGGCGGGCCTCGTTCGACTTCGAATCCTTGAATAACTCCAGGCGGCCCCTGCCCATGCCTATCGATCCGTATTCCCCCTGTCCTGGCGGTACCGGCAAGAAGATCAAGTTCTGCTGCTCCGATCTCGTCACCGAGTTGGACAAGATCCAGCGCATGCTCGAAGGCGGGCAGCGTGCTGGCTGCCTCGATCAGATCGAGGCGATCGAAGCCAAGTATCCCGATCGGGCCTGCCTGCTTTCGATCAAGGCGATGATTCAGGCGGAACTCGGCGAGCAGGAAAAAGCCGACGCCACGGTTGCGCGGTTCGTTGAGAAGTATCCCGACAACCCGGTGGCAGTTGCGGAGAAGGCCAGCCTTACCGCGGCCGAGCACGGCGGCGTGGCCGCGATCCCGGTGCTCCAGGATGCGCTCGAGCGCTGCACCGAGCAGATTCCCGCGCAAGTCTATGACGCGATTGGACTGGTGGCCCGGGCGCTGATCGCGGAGAACCAATTGTTTGCCGCCCGCGCCCACCTGGTTTTGCAGCTGGGAATGACCGGAGCGAAAGATCAACAGCCGCTTCAGGTGCTGATGCGGCTGAACAGCTCGACTTCGGTGCCGCTGCTGGCGAAGCAGGAACTCTCGCCGCCGCCACCGCCGGACGATGCGATTTGGAAGAACAGCTACAACGAAGCGATCAGCCCGATTGCTCGCGGTTGTTGGCGCAAGGCGACAAACAACCTTGTAGCGCTTGCCGCACGAGTTGGCGACTGGCCGACGATCTGGCGCGCGATTGCCACGCTGCGTACGTGGCTGGCGGACACGCGCGGCGCGATCGAAGCCTGGCGAAAGTATGCCGCCCAGCCGGGCGTGCCGCTTGAAGATGCCGTCGAGGCCGAGGCGCTTGCACAGTCGATCGATCCCGACGCCGTCGACCTGGTCGACGTGCTAAGCGTCGAGTACGGCGTGCGCGACATGGAAGTCCTGATGGCGCGGCTGACCGCAAACCCGCAGTCGATCCACATGCCGGTTGATCTGGCGCGGATGGGCACCGAAGATTCACCGCCGCCCAAGGGCGCGTACTGGCTGATGAACCGCAAGGCGCCCGACGCTGGCGCGGAGCTGACCCCGGCCGACGTGCCGCGCGTCGTGGGGCAGTTGTTCCTGTACGGCAAGCAGACGGATCGGGATGCTCGAGCGGAACTGGCTGTGTTTCGTCCCGAACTCGAGGAAGCGACTACCGTGCTCTTCGAAGTGGCGGGCGATGCGCTGGGAGAACGCCGCACGGAGGAAGTACGAACGCACGTCCCGGCGCTCGAGCAGGCCCTGACGACGAACTGGCGATTGCCCGAGGATACACCCGTCGAAAAGCGGCTTGAACTGATCAACCAACAACGACGCGACATTCTGCTGAACGACTGGCCAAAGATGTCGCGAAATATCTTTGGCGGTAAGAGTGCTCTGGACGTGGCAGGCGATCCCGGCATGCGGACGCGTTTGCTGGCTGCGATTCTGCTCCTGGAGCTCGCAACCGATCAGGTGGCCGGCGGCTTCGACTTCAACGAGCTGCGCCGCAAGCTGAAGGTTCCCGAACTGGGCTCCGTAGCGCCCACGGGCGAGATGATCGACAGCCTGCCGCTAACTCGCCTGACGCGTGTCGAGGTGAAGGGACTTTCGGACGAGGACCTGGTGGACCTTTATCGCCGGGCCGACGCTTTCCGGCACATCTCGGCGCTGCGAAACCTGGCGCACGAAGTGATTGCCCGGCCGAGCCTCGACGGTCAGATCGACAAGTCGGAAGTGTATGGGCTGCTCGCGCAAATCGAGCCGGATAGTGCTCAGGCGCTCGAGTATCTCGACAAGGCGCGCGAAGTGGCTGAAGCGGCCAAGAAGTCGACCGCGCCTTGGGACCTGGCCGAGTTTGCCCTGCGGATCACGCGGGGGGAGATGGCCGAGGCCGATCGGCTGCTGTATCACATTCGCGACAAGCACATCAACGAGCCGGGGGTGGCGCAGGCCCTGTACCAGATTTTGGCTGACGCGGGCATCATTGGCCCCGATGGCAGGCCCACTGCCGCGGCGGCCGCCGCCGCGGGACAAGGTACTCCGGACATCGTCGTGCCGGGGGCTGGTGGCGCCGAGCCGGGCAAGCTGTGGACGCCCGACGGCGATCAGCCCCAGGGCGGCAAGAAGTCGACGATCTGGACGCCCGATTGAGTTAACCGGTTTGGGCCAGCGGCGTGTCCGCTTTCTGCGAGGAGCGAATCGCGTGATGCCGAGCGAAGAACTGGACGCCTGGCACATGGCGCGCGCACTTGAGCTTGCCGCGCGCGGCGAAGGGCTCGTGGAGCCGAATCCGATGGTTGGCTGCGTGATCGTTCGAGACGGCGAGACGGTCGGCGAAGGCTGGCATCGGCGGTTTGGAGGTCCGCATGCCGAGGTCGAGGCCCTGAAAGTTGCGGGCGGGCGCGCCCGGGGTGCGACGGCCTACGTCACGCTGGAGCCGTGCTGTCACCACGGAAAGACGCCCCCGTGTACGCAGGCCCTGATCGCGGCCGGCGTGAGCCGCGTCGTGATTGCCCAACGCGATCCGTTTCCGAAAGTAGCGGGTGGCGGCATCGCCGAACTCGAGGCAGCAGGTATCGCGATCGAAGTCGGCAGCGGCGCGGAGGAAGCCCGCCGGCTGAACGCGCCCTACTTGAAGCTGGTCGAGCACGGGCTGCCGTGGATCATCGCCAAGTGGGCCATGACCCTCGACGGCAAGCTGGCCACGGCGACTGGTGACAGCCGCTGGATCAGCGGCGAAGCTTCCAGGGCGATTGTGCATCGCCTGCGCGGGCGAGTCGACGGGATCATGGTCGGCAGCGGCACGGCCCTGGCCGACGACCCGCTGCTTACCGCTCGGCCGGCAGGAGTGCGCACGCCGGCACGCATCGTGTTGGACAGCCAGGCGAGGCTGCCGCTGACGAGTCAGCTTGTGAAAACCGCAGGCGAGGCGCCCGTGATCGTGGCAGTTGCGAGCAACGCTCTGCCCGAACATGGCAGGGCACTTGAGCGGGCAGGATGTGAAGTGCTCCGCTGCCCGGGCGCGTCACCAGCGGAGCGACTGCCGGCGCTGCTGGCCGAACTTGGTCGGCGGCAAATGACGAACGTGCTCGTCGAGGGAGGGGCGCAGCTTCTGGGAAGTCTTTTCGATGCCGGTCAGGTTGACGAGGCGCACGTGTTCATTGCGCCGAAGCTTGTCGGTGGAGGCGCTGCCCCTGGTCCAATCGGTGGCGATGGCAGACGGCTCATGGCCGAGGCAGTGTCGCTCATTAACCCTGCGATCGATCAGGCTGGCACGGACTTGTACGTGCGCGGGCGCTTGAGCCGCTAGCGGGCGACCCGCACGAACGTGCGGAAAATGATCGACAGGTCGCCGACGAAGGTGGCGTTGTCGATATACTCGCGCGCGAGCGCGATTTTATCGGGCAGGATGCGCTCGGCATACTCTTTGGCCGGATCGGCGCTGAGGGCGAGCTGTTCGGCTTCGTCGCGATACTTGAGCGATGCCAGGTCGGTGATGCCTGGCCGGATCGAGAGAACGTAAGTGTAGTCCTGTTGGTACAGATCGACGTATCGCGGAACCTCGGGACGCGGCCCGACCAGACTCATCTGGCCGACCAGCACATTCACCAGTTGCGGCAGCTCGTCGAGCTTGGTCTGCCGCAGGATGTGTCCGACACGGGTGATCCGCGGATCGCGACCAAAGGTGATCTGACCGCCGACGCGCTCGGCGTCGGTAATCATCGTGCGGAACTTATAGATGCCGAAAGGGCGAAAGTCGCGGCCCATGCGCTGCTGGACGAACAGCACGGGACCGCGCGAGCCAAGTTTCACGGCGATGGCCGCGATGACGAGCACAGGGCTCAAGAGCAGCAGTCCGGTGCCAGCCGCCAGCACGTCAAACGATCGTTTGGCGAAACGGAAGGCCAAGCTCCAGGGTGAGGCGACAGAGCGTGGCAAGTCGCTGGCCGGCGGCTTGGTCGTGGAAGCGGACTCGTTCACAGCGTGCTCGTGAGATCTCAGTACTGGCGGAAGTAACGATTACGGTTGTCGTCCGCGGAGCGGGCGACCCAGTAAGATTGTGCCTCACGATCGAAGCCGCGTGCAAGCGGATCGCATCGCGCGAGTCGCAGAACCAGCCCAATTGGCGCAATCAGCAGGAAATAGACGGCCGCAAGCAGCAGGTAGCTGAACAACCAGGCGAAGGGATAGCTGAGAGCCGAGCAAGCGACATACAGCGGGCGAATCCACTGGGGACGCGTGCGGCCGAGAAAAATTGCCAATGCGGCAAGAACGGTGAACGCCAAGGCGGCCGTGGAGAATCCCCGTCGCCAGGAAATCGCAGCCGCGACGGCGAGCACCAGCGGCAAGCCAAACGACGCGAAGCGGCGAAGTTGGAGCAGGCTGGGACGAGAAGTGAAATCGACGAGCGGCATGGAATTGCCTGATTTATTGCGGCGCTTTGTCCAGCACGAAGCGGTCCATTACGAGTGTGTCGATCCCGGTGCTCCGATAGCAACTCAGAGCGTCGGCCGGCGTGCACACGATCGGTTCGTCACGCACATTGAAACTGGTGTTTACGAGAAGCGGACAGCCGGTCTGCTGATGGAACCGCTCGAGCAGCGTGCGAAACATGCTCGGTGGGAATGCGGCAACGGTTTGCACGCGGGCGGAATTGTCGACGTGCGTGACGGCCGGAATCGAGCAGCGGTGTCGCTCGTGAACCGGGAGAACCAGCAGCATGTATGGACTTTGCACCGCCGGTGGCAGGCCAAAAAAGGCTGGAGCATGTTCGGCGAGCACGGCGGGCGCAAAGGGGCGAAACGATTCCCGCTGCTTGATTTTTTGATTAAGTCGCGACTGCATCGACGGACTGCGGGCGTCTGCCAGGATGCTGCGGTTGCCGAGCGCGCGGGGGCCGAACTCCAGGCGGCCCTGAAACCAGCCGATGACGCGCCCTTGATCCAGGAGCTGCGCAACATGTTCGCAGAGCGTGTCGTCCGAGTCGAACTCGCGATACGTCGCGCTGGCCTGGTGCAACGCGGTGCGAATCTCCGCGGTGGTGAATGACGGCCCCAGGAAACTTCCCTGCATCAAATCCTGCGACGATTTGATTCGCGGATGGTCGAGCAAGTGATGCCAGATGAACAGCGCCGTGCCGAGCGCTCCACCGGAGTCGCCGGCGGCGGGTTGGATCCAGATGTCTTCAAAAGGGCCTTCGCGCAACAGCCTGCCGTTGGCGACGCTGTTGAGGGCCACTCCGCCGGCGAGGCACAGCTTGCGCATGCCGGTGAGCTGGTGAGCATGTCGAGCCGCTCGCAGGACGATGTCTTCGGTAACAGCTTGAATCGAAGCGGCAAGGTCCATTTCGCGCTCGGTGATTTCGGCCTCGGGGCGGCGCGGCGGACCACCGAACAGCCGCGCGAACGCGGGCGACGTCATGCTTCGGCCAGCGCAGTAATTGAAGTACTGCATGTCGAGGCGAAACGAGCCGTCTGGCTTGAGATCAAGCAGCTTTTCGCGGATCAGGTTAGCGTAGCGCGGCTCGCCATAGGGCGCAAGCCCCATCAGTTTGTATTCGCCGTCGTTCACGGCAAAGCCGCAAAACGAGGTGAAGGCCGAGTAAAGCATTCCCAGCGAGTGCGGGAAGTGCATCTCGTGCGTCAACCGGAGGCGGCTGCCCTGCCCTGCCCCGATGCTGGCCGTGGCCCACTCGCCCACGCCGTCGAAGGTGAGGATTGCCGCTTCTTCGAACGGCGACGGATAGAACGCACTCGCAGCGTGCGACTCGTGATGCTGAGTGAACAGCAGGCGGCGGCGGAAACGGCCGCCGAGGCCGCGGCGGATCGCCCGCGGCACGTGCAGCTTTTCACGCAGCCAGCCGGGAAGGACATCGGCGAAGGAGCGGAAACCAACCGGCGCGAACGCCAGAGAGGTTTCCAGCAACCGCTCGAACTTCAGGAGCGGCTTGTCATAGAAGCCGACGTAGTCGAGATCCTCTGGCGCAAGCCCCGCCGCGTGCAGGCAGTAGTCGATCGCCTGCTGAGGGAAGGCGGCATCGTGCTTGCGGCGGCTGAAACGTTCTTCTTCCGCGGCTGCGACGATCTGGCCGTCAACGACCAGCGCCGCCGCCGAGTCGTGATAGAACGCCGAGATGCCCAGGACGGCGGTGATGCGTGTGTTCTCCGCCTGCGGACCGATTTAAGCCGCGTTGTCCGTGCAGATGCGGCGCACAACTTCGACGACGTATTCGCGCTCGTCTTCGCGCATGCCCGGGAAGAGCGGCAAGCTGATGAATCGCTCCCAGAGCTTCGTGGCGACGGGCAGCAAGTCGGGCGTCCAGTTAAACCGTTCGCTGTAGTACGGATGCAAGTGCAGCGGGCGCCAGTGGACGGAGCAGCCGACGCCCGCTTCGCGCATCGCGGCGAAGAACGCATTGCGATCGATCGAGAGCCGTTCCAGTCGCAAGCGTAGCGGAAACAGATGCCAGGAATGAATCCGATTCTCCGGCACGTTGGGCAGTTCGATGGCAGCGACGTCTCCTAGCGCTTCGCCGTACCAGCGAGCGAGCGACTCACGCTCGAGACGCATCTCTTCGGCACGGGCTAATTGGTGCACACCGATCGCCGCCGCGATGTCGGTCAAGTTGTATTTGTAGCCTGCTTCGACAATCCGGTAATCCCAGCTTCCGCCGCCCGAGTAGCGTCCCCAGGCGTCGTGCGAGAGGCCATGGAGCGACATCATGCGGATGCGATCAGCGAGTTGCTGATCATCGGTGACGGCCATTCCGCCTTCGCCGGTCGTGATCGTCTTGTTGGCGTAAAACGAGTAGCAGGCGACGGCAGAAGTGTTCTGCCCGCAGCGCTGCCAGGGGGCATCGGCCGAGGGGCGCCAGGCGGCGGGAAAGGCGTGGGCAGCGTCTTCCACCACCCACAGGTTGTGTTTCTTGGCGAACGCATTGACGGCGTTCATGTCCATCATTGCGCCACCGACGTGGACGGGAATGATGCCGACCACTGCGGTGTCGCGATCGGGCGCGGCGGGGATCTTGCCGGCGCGCAATAGCTCGAGCTTGCGCTCGGCGTCGGCCAGATCCATGTTCGAGGTGGTCGGGTCGCAGTCGACGAGGATGGGGATGCCGCCCAGGTAGCGGACGATTTCGGCTGTGGCGGCGAAGGTGAGCGTGGGGACGAGCACGGCTTGACCGGCCTTGAGGCCGAGTGCGTCGGCGGCCAGGTGCAGCGCGGCGGTTGCTGAGTTGAGCGCGACGGCGTACTTTCCGCCGACAGCCGCGGCAAACTCGGTTTCAAACCGCTTGGTCGTCGGACCGCTGGTCAACCAGCCCGAGCGGAGACAATTGACCACTTCGGCGATTTCGGGTTCGCCGATCGCAGGGCGGAAGAAGGGGACTTTCAGAGTAGTAGTAGTCTGCGCCATGGTAATTTCGGTTGAGGGTGTAAGTGGAGTCAAGCAGAGCGACGCAGCATGCCCATGTAGTGCGTGTTAAGAATGCGTAGCTTTTCGAGTAGTTCGCAACCGATCCAACTGAAGTTGACCAGGCGACGCACAAGCGGCGGCGCCAAGGTTACGCGACGCAAGCGGAGCTGGTGATTTGGGAACAGCGCTCGGATTTCGCGCTTCTTGACACCGCGAACGTGGGGATTGTTCGGGTTGTTAAAGTGAAAATCATACCATACGATCGCCCCACCTGGTTTGCAGACGCGTATCATCTCCTGAGCGATGGCTTGTTTCATGTCCGGATCCAGGACCGACGTAAAGACCATGCTCTGAAATACCAAATCGAAGTGGGCGTCAGGCCAAGGCAGGTTTGAAGCGTCGCCGGCGCGAATATCTGCCTCCGGCAGGCGGCCGTGACATTCGGCGGCGCGATCTTCGGAAAGTTCGATTCCGGCGAGATTGACGCGGCGCGCGTCGAAGGCTTCGAAGAGCGACAGCCAATTTCCACGCCCGCAGCCGATCTCCACGATCTTGCGGTCATTTAAAGGGAGCAGGCCGGCGTCGCGCAGCGTCGAAGCCAGCGCGCGCATCTGACCTTGCCGCATGAACAAGTTGGCCGGACGGTGCAACGCGTAGAAGTCCGCCGGCATCTCCCGCTCGCGCCGACGATACTCCTCAATGATTTGCTCGGCGCTGGAAGATTTTGGGCTCATGATGCGTTCGACTGTAAGTCGGTTCGGACCTCGCGGAATGGTAGGCGGCTAACGGCTGAGTGACGACATCCGTCCCGAGGAATTCCAGGCCCCGGGGAAAAACACGGCCGCGATCAGACCGTAGACCATCCCCCAGGCATAGGCCGCCTGCAGCGTGAAAACCGCCAGCGGGACGCGGAGTCCGACGCTCAACCCTTCGCGACGGATTGTGGGAATTGCGATCAGACCCAGAGCCAGAGCATATGCGGTTGGCAGGGCGAGTGCCACGACTGGCTGCCGGAGCAAGATCCCGACCACGAGCAGAACCAACATGACGAGGAAGAACAACGAAGGTACGACCTGTCTGAGCGTTGTCGGGCGCTTGTGCTTGCGAATGACCGGAATCCGCCAGAAGCTGTACTGGAAGTACTGGCGAAAGAGCTTCCGCGGGGTGTCTCGCACGAAATACTCATAGCGCACCCGCGGCGAAATGAATACCTTGCCACCGGCTTGCGTCACACGGTAGTTAAATTCGTCGTCCTGATTGCGGACCAGGTGCTCGTCGAAGTTTCCCACGCGGTCGAAGACCCATTTGCGAATCGCCGGGAACGCGCAGCCCTCGGCATAGCCTTCGAAGCCGGCAAAACGGTGTGAGGCATTCCCCACGCCAAAGCGGCTCGACATGGCCGCGGCGGCGGCCTTCGCAAACGTGTTGCGGCCGACGTGCACGATGGGACCGCCGACGATCCAGGCCTCGGGGTGCTCGTTGAGCAAGAGCACGTTCTGCAGAATGAAATCTTTGGCGATCTCGGCATGTCCGTCCAGCCGCAAGATGATTTCACCTTGGGCTCGTTCGATGGCCGCGTTCAGGCCGGTCGAGACGATGCGATCGGGGTTGTCGATCACGACCAGCTTGGAGCAGCTTTGGGTCAGGTCTTCCAGGATGGTCCGGGTGCCGTCGTCGGACATGCCGTCAGCGACGATGATCTCGAAGCGGTCCGCGGGATAGTCTTGCTCGAGCAGCGCGGCGATGCCTTGCTGGATATAGCCCGCTTCGTTGCGGATCGGCATGACCACCGAAACGAAGGGAAGCGGCGCAGGATTCGAGGGGAGGGAGTCCGGCATTGCGATTAACAGCGAGAAGGGACGAATTGATCGGCCACGATTCGAATCTCCTCGATTAGCTCGTCGGTGAATGCTTCAACCGTACGACTTCTGGCAAACTCGAAGCCCGAAGTGCTCAGCGTTGCGCGCAGTCCATCGTCTGTCAGGATGCGATTCATCGCAGACGCCAATTCCTCAGCGCTGCGCGGGTTGACGAGCAAACCGTTGACCTCGTGTTCGACGGACGAGGGAATTCCCCCTGCGCGCGTGGCCACCACGGGGCAACCAAAGGCGCGGGCTTCGATCAGCGTGCGGGGTGTACCTTCGGAAAGGCTGGGAAGGACGTAAATGTCATGGCTGCGGTACAGGTCGAACAGCGGTTTGCCGAAGTCAAGCATCCCTGTCATCGTGATGTCGCCTGCAAAGTCGCTATGGCGAATTCGCTCGATCCACTCCGCCTCAGCACCGGTCTTGCGATCCGATCCACCGACGAGAGTCAGCTTCAGCGGCCGCGTGCGTCGCAGTTTGTCGAACGCCTCGAGAAGGAATCCCACGCCTTTCTCCGGACGCAGGTAGCCAACGAATAGTATCCGGGGAGGATCATTGAGTTGATGGTCAGGGCGAGGCTCGATTTCTGTCTCCGAGATGCAGGAAGACACGACCACGCGTCCGTGCTGACAATTCAAGAGATTCCAGAGCTCTTCGCCATTGGTCACGACGCGGGTCATCGGTTCGGCGATGGTGCGCTTCAGGATGGCACTTGACCTGTGGGCGGCGAGCAAGGCGATGCGCCGCATGAATCCGCGGTAGTCGCTGGAGGCAGCGATCACTTCGCCAGGATTTCCCACGACGTGCACAACTTTGGGGGTGCCGAGATTGCGAAGCGCAGCGGGCAATTGAAAGGGCGCGCGAATAAACAGGACGTCAACACTACGGGCGAAACTCTTGAGCGCCCTGCGAGTCTGAAAGTAGTGGGCCTGGGAGCGAAGAACGGTTTCGAGTGGCGGCAAAGCGGTGATCCGATCGCTCGGCAGCCGAATCTCATGATTCATTTTTTTGGGCTGAAACGTTGGCACTACCGGGAGGCAGAGCTTTGCGCCGGGCAGCGACTCACAAAATCGATCGATCAGTCGTCCGACGGAGTGATTGCAGAATAGTCTTCCACCGGCATCGCGAGCACCGACAGAGGCCGAGATAATTCCCAGACGCAGGTTGTTCGAAGTCATCGGAATTGCGGTGGCTTGAAGCGGACGTAGTGGTTGAAGAGCCGAGTGCTGGTGAGCGCGGAAATGGTCAACTCCGACTCGCGCCACAATGCGGACTTGCAGAATCTGGAGCGGACTCTGTCGGCGCGGACTCTAAGGTGCGCAAGACTCGTGCTGGAACGCCGCCAGCGACGCAATTATCCGGAAGGTCTTTCGTCACCACGGCACCTGCCGCTACCAAGACTCCGCGACCGATGCGTACCCCCTTGATCACCACCACGTGGGCGGCGGTCCAGCTACCTCGGCCAATCTGAACCGGGAGCGACTCGGCATGGCCAAAGCGGTAAGAGTTGTCGACACGGGCGTGTTCGGTCGTGACCAGGATGGTGTAGGGCCCGAGCATAACTTGGTCATTCAAGGTGACGCCGCCATAGGCATTGATCCAGCAGCCGGGACCGATATAAACGTCGTCACCGATCATCATTCGGTTGGTAAAGTTGATGCGCGTGCCGCTGGCGATTTCGAAGCGCCGGCCACACGAGCGGAAGCAAGGCCTCACGAGCCAGCCCCGAATCCGCAGCATGATGGTTACGTCGGACAGCACGGCCGTGGTGGACATCACCAGCGTAAACCAAAAGTAGGCAAGCAGTCGGCGCATACTCAGGTCAGTGCAGGTTGTCGGCCGATCACCCCGGGACGCGACATCGCCGTGCGTTCACGCTC
>Ga0169931_10002185_pt1 | contig 31988 bp, 21 predicted proteins | sample Kivu_15m_20L_FD_129675 | JGI IMG/M metagenome (GOLD analysis project Ga0169931, IMG submission 129675) | Freshwater microbial communities from Lake Kivu, Western Province, Rwanda to study Microbial Dark Matter (Phase II) - Kivu_15m_20L... | ecosystem: Environmental > Aquatic > Freshwater > Lake...
CCCGGACGTCGTGGAGTCGATTCTTGCTGGCCAGGCATTTGCCGACATTAGCTTGCAGAAATGCCGCAAAGGCATTCCCGCTCTCTGGGCTGATCAGCGTCGATCACTGCTTCCGACGGCATAGACCGATCTGCCGACTATCCAAGGTCCTCTTCGAAGAAGTCGTTCGAGACTTCCTTGAGGCTGTAGGTGCTAATCGTCGAGACTCCGACGTCATGTTCGATCATCAATTGGGCTAGTTGCTTTCCATTGATGAGCACAACTCGCTTGCCTTCGATTCGGTCCACGAAATCGATTGCGTCACGTGAGTAATCCGAAGTGGTGATCACAACACCTTTCTTCGCGCGGATCATATCCATGCTCCCGACGAACGACTGAATCGTCGGGCGACTGACCGTACCCTGCCAGCGCTTCGCTTGGACACACACAACATCGAGGCCAAGCTTGTCTTCGTTGATAACCCCATCGATGCCGCCATCGTGTGAGTAATTGGTCACGCGGCCTTCGCCAAATTGACCGCCGTAACCCATGGCGTGAAGCAGTTTCACGACGATGTGCTCAAAGAACTGCGGCGAACATTCGATCAAGCGGCTTTGGAGTTCTTCAGCCAATGCGGCTCGGAGCGTGGAGAATGAGGCTTCGAATTGCTCCAGCGGTGTTGTTTGGATCGATTCTCGATCCTGATCGCTGTCGCTGGCAAGCGTCTCGTCCGACTGGATCTCACCGATGAAAGAGCGATACCCGTCATATTGACGGAGGAATTTCATGTCTATTGAAGCAGGGTTCTGTGCGAGAACCTGCCGGCCTCGATCGGACAGTCGCACTTTCCCGCGTGTTGGATTGTCCACCAAACCGGCATTTTTAAGATGCGTTTTGGCCCAGCCGACCCGGTTGTTGAAAACCTTGGATTGGCCGCTCGGCAGCATCTCTTGACGCTCGTCATCGGTGAGTGAAAAGCTAGAAGCCAAGGCCTCGACCACATCCCGCATTTTCCATTCCTGGCCATCGGCGAGGAGCTTCATAAAGGGAAGCATGATTGTTTGGAAATCCGGGACTGGCATAGGCGTCTCTCTCTGTCTTGCTGTATTGAACTCGGTGCCCTCTCCATTTTGCGGCTGTTTATGGGCTTATCGACAGATTCTATCAGTCCGATCTTTTGACCACAGCAGGAGAGTTCGGGAGTTGGCCGCGAATGAACCATCGCATCGAGCCAACTAGACATCGGGACGCGATGGTCAGGTTTTGGATATCACTGCCATAGGCGTTTTTCGCTAAAACCTCACGCCTGTGCAAAATCACGAAAGTGCCGTGTTTTGCAGGGTTTCTGAGTACGGGACGTGTTTGGGGGTCGTCCCGTGGTTTTGAGCCTTTGGCCCCGATTTGAGCCTTTTGGGGTGGCGATGGGTGTCAAACACGTCCCGTGGTTTCAACGCCATCGAAGTTTGGCGGCTCGAAAAAGCCCCGAATTTCCAGGTAGAAACGCAAAGACCCGCTGGGATGAGCCAGCGGGTCTTGAGCGGAATGGTCACGTTGCGGTGATCAAGTAGATGGAGGCGCGGGGAATCGAACCCCGGTCCCGAAATGCTTCCACAAAATGATCTACATGCCTAGCAAGTCGTTCCGGCCCTTGGGAGATTAAGCCCTTGGAACCATGTCGCAGTTCGGCGCGATGGCTTGCGATCGGTCCGAACTACCAGTTTCTTGTCAATTTAATCCCCGCTTCCAGAAACGCACCCCGATTAAGGGGTTCCGGCAGGGACTAGCCCAAGTATGGCCGCTTCAACTAACCTTAGGCAAATCGGCTGAAGCGGGGCGGCCTTATCAGGCTGCCAGAGTCAACTGCGGTTCGGCAGTTAAAGTGTGATCGGATTTTTACGTGGCCATCCGATCAACCACGGCACGCACATTTTGCTTCCGTACATCCGGTCGAAACCTGATCGCCCCCTTGGTGGTCATGGTACATTCGGAATCGAACGGCCGATTCCCTATCTCAGTATACGACCGAATCACTGTTTGGTTTGCAAAAGGATACCTGCCATGCTGCTTTTGCTCTTCATTCAGGTTCTTACCCCAGCACAAAACAATCCATTGGACCAAGGAACGGAACGGCTGGCCCTTTGGCCGCAAGGAGCCCCCATGGCTCTGGGGAATGAGGAAGTGGATTCCCCGACCATCACCGTTTGGGGGGCGCCAACCACAGGGAAGGGCCCTCGACCGGCTGTGATCATTTGCCCCGGTGGCGGATATGGCGGTCTGGCAACCGGACATGAGGGCAAGGATCCTGCCGATTTCCTCACCAAGCTTGGGGTGCAGGCCTTCATCCTTCGGTACCGCCACGCACCCAAATACAAACACCCGGTTCCTTTGGGGGATTGCCAAAGGGCCATTCGTTGGGTTCGTGCGAATGCGAGGAAATATGAGGTGGATCCCGGCAAGGTAGGAATTTGGGGATTTTCAGCTGGTGGCCACCTGGTTTCAACCGCTTCCACCCAATTCACCCCCGGGGATCCCGCCAGCGCTGACACGGTGGACCGCCAGCCCAGCAGGCCCGATTTCTCCATCCTTTGTTACCCGGTCATTTCCATGGAACCGCCCACGACCCACATGGGCTCCAGGAAAAATCTTTTGGGGGAAAACCCTGACCCGGAACTGGTCAAAAAGTTAAGCAATCACCTCCAAGTGGGTCCCCAAACTCCACCCACCTTCCTTTTCCACACTCGCGAGGACCAAGCGGTGGTTTTGAAAAACAGCGAGCTTTACGCGGAAGCGCTGAAAAAGGCCGGCGTGGATCACGAATTACTGATCTACGAAAAAGGCCGGCACGGAGTGGGATTGGGAGGGAAAGACCCGGTCTTAAGTCAATGGCCGGTAAAACTGGCTGCCTGGCTCCAGGCCCGCGGGTTCGCCCCCCAATGAGCCGGGAGGCTGGAGATTGGCAGCAATCTCTTTCACCCTTGGAGACTTCGACAAGAATCCTTGAAAAAACAAAGCATTTGCATTTGGACCAGGTTGGGTGGACCCAAGTCAGCCCTGCCGTTGATTTTCACCATTTCCGGCAATGGCTGGATGCCGGAATGCATGGAGAAATGCGGTACCTAGACAAGCACTCAGAAGCCCGGAAGCACCCGCATTCCATCAAGGAGGATGCCAAGACGTTATTAATGGCCCTGGTTAATTACCGACCAGAGGACTCGCATTCCAATCCCCCTGAAACCGCCGGGAAAGTGGCTCGGTACGCCCGAGGCCCTGACTACCACCATTTCCTTTGGGAAAAGCTGGGGCTATTAGGGCAGTTCCTATCTGAACTGATTCCGGGCTGTTCCTGGCGGGCAGTCGCCGATTCGGCGCCGCTGCTGGAGCGGGGTTTCGCCAATCGGTGCGGTCTAGGATGGATTGGCAAAAACACCCTTTTACTGAACCGAAAACATGGAAGTTACACAGTCCTTGGGGCCCTGCTGCTCTCCCATGAATTGCCGGCCAACCCCACCCAGATCGAGGTGGCAGACTTCTGCGGAACCTGCACCCGATGCCTGGACGCTTGTCCCACCCAGGCCATCGGTCCAGCCCGCCATCTGGATGCTCGCCAATGCATCAGCTACTGGACCATTGAAAAAAGGGGACCGCTTGGACCGGAAGCCGGTGGCAATCTCCACGGCTGGCTGTTTGGCTGCGATATCTGCCAGGAGGTTTGCCCGTGGAACCGCAAATCCCCACCCGGAATCGAACTCGGGCAACGGAATGATTTGGCAACGCTGGACTGCGTCGCCCTCCTTCGAATGGGAGATGAGGAAATCCGCTCCATGATTCGCGGGATGGCTTTAAGCCGGACAAAACCAAGCGGGCTTCGTCGAAACGCCCTGTGGATTCTGGGTGGTACCGGAAACCCAACCCACCTGGAGGCCATCCGATTGCACACCTCGGCACCGGACGAGGGTGTGCGCGAGGCAGCCCAATGGGCGGAGCAAGAGATTTGCAAACGAATGCCACCTCAGTAAGGCTTTGGCAGGGATTTGCTTTTTTCCCAGGCTGCCACCCACAGTTCGGCGGTGAACCTTGAAGCCGCCCGGCACCTTTGCAGCACGAATGCTCTGCTTTCTGGACCCGGATCCTGAAAACCACCTGCGGCATCCAGTCGGTAAGCCTCATCCACCAACCTGTGGGATGACCTGAATTCAGCCACCATGCGGCCCCACGGGTTTTCGACGGGCTCCAATTTCAGCCCTTGGGAGATTTCGTCGATGGTGATGCCGTGCTTTTCAGGAAAAGCGTCCAGTCTGGCGTGAATCCCCTTTTGCAGTGGAGGTTTGCCTTCCCGAACACGTCCGTCGTAATCCTTGGTCGTGTGCAAGGGCATCGCGCAATCGCCGGCATAGTGGGCCAAACTTCCGGCATAAACCAGGCATCGCCACTGCCTGACAGGATCGTCCGGTTTTTCCCGCAGATCCTGAAAACAACAGGCTAATTTTTCAAACCCTTCCAACAAGGCATGGGGTAACAGGCCCACTTTGTCCGGGCTTTTACCCAGGCGAATCATCAATTGAATCGTCTGATACCTGTCTTCAGGGATTTCATTTCCTCCCAAGTCCTCCAGATCCAGAAAATGCTCCGGCCCTTCGGATGCACGCAAATGTTTTGTTCCAGGGTTTTTCCAGCGGTCTGGGTCCCCAGCCATTTGACCCAGGGCAGGCCCGGCTTTTCTGAAGAATTCGGGCATCTCTTCCGGAAGCACCCGAACAGCAGCTTCCGCAATTCTGCCATGTCCAACCACCCACCAAGCGCGCAGGGAGTTTAAGGTTGGAATGAAACCAAAATGCAGAATCACACACAAAAATCCCAGAACAGGCAAAGCTCTCATATTTCCCAAGCCTCCAAAACCTCCAAAGCGTTCTTCTTTTAGCCCAAGTTAACCACCCCGGTGGAATAGAAACTGGGGAATCCCTAACGATGGAGCCGATAAATCTTGTTGTAGCGCTGGAGGGTACCATCATGGGCTTTAAACATTCCCATTTTTTCTTCATACCAAGTGTCCTCTTGGCACTTGTTTGGATGGCTGTTTGCCCTTTCGTGGTTTTTTCCCAGCCCATTGGTCTTGGATACCAGCCCTTGCCCCAATCTATGGTCAATGCGCCGGCTACCCTGCCGCCCGCCCCCGGAGCTGGGGTTCCCTACCAACCGATCCCGACCGCGACTGTTCCAGGGGCCGCACCGAATACCGGAATCCCGGGCCTGACCAACGGCACTTACCTTGTTCCCCAAAATCAACCAACCACCCCACAATTGGTGCTGACCCAAGCAGAACCGCCCCCACCGCCCCCGCCCCCCGGAATGGCACCCGCCCCGGTTTTCGCGCCCCCACCCGGAACCAGCCCTTTGCCACCCGGATTCAACCCAAATCTCCCAATCACCCAGCAAGGAAATGGCACCCAGTTCTGGTCGCAAGCCTCGGAGCAATTGGGCTTTAGCGGCGGGTCCAGTGCTCGCAAGGCGTTCCAGAGTGATCATGCCTTTGATGTCATGATCAGCCCGGTCAGCAACCCATTCTTCTTTGAGGACCCGAGGGCACTGACAGAAGTGCGCCCCATCCTGCTTTACCAGGCACTCCCCGGGGGCCAACCCATCACGGGCAACCTGTGGTGGTACGGAACCCAGTTGCGCCTAGCGGTCACCGAAAAACTCAGCGTGACCATCCACAAGCTGGGTGGCATCGGTTTCAACGGAAATGTGAACGCCGCGGGGATCAGCGAGGCGGAAACGTCCAGCAGTTTCAGCGAGTTTTGGATCTCGCCCAAATGGACCTTCTACCGCAACGAGAAGACCGGGACCGTTGCGGCTGCCGGCGTGCAGTTTGAGACCGCAACCGGTAGTTCGATGTACCAGGGCACCGGCGGGTTGGGGATCGCCCCTTACGCCTCGGTGGGACAGAACTTCTGGCGGACATCCTACGGCAGCATGAACGCCATGGGTGTTTTCGCCTACAGCATCGCGGCGGGCGGGGACCGGTCCACGTTCTTCAATTTTGGGGCCCACCTCGATTACGATGTGGCCAACTGGCACAAGTTCTACCCTTTTCTTGATTTGAACTGGTTCTCCATCACCAGCGGCGGTTCCACCCTGCCGAATGTGAAAGTCCAGGGTGCCGACCTGGTCAATTTCGGGTCAGGCCCCTCCAACGGAATGAACCAGGTGAACCTTGCCACCGGCCTTCGGTACAAATTCAGCGAGCCAATGCAGGCAGGTTTGGCGCTGGAATTCCCCCTTACCTCGGTAGACAACACAATCGAGAATTTCCGGCTCAATCTCGATTTCATCTTCAGATACTGACCCACCAGACGAATCTCATGAAAACCCACCCCACCGTTTACTTGCTCACCGACAGGAAAGAATCATTGGCTATTGCCCACATCCAACGGGAGGCTTTTGCCATGGGATTAAGCCTGATCCCACAATCGCTAAAAGGTGGCCCCAACCAAACCCCTGAAAACCATTCCAAAAGCGGGATCATCCATCTGGATTCCGCCTGGCACCTGGCAAACCAAAGGGAACAAGCGCTCCAGGATTTGTGCGAATGGGTCCACATTACCCAAAGGCACGCCTTTCACTTACCTGGTTCACTCCGAACACTATCCGCCGAGGCGCAAGATTCTCTTGGCAAGGATTTGTCGATGCTGGCCAGTTGCAGGGAAGGGGATTTCCTAATTGTCGCTGCCAAGGAATTAGAAAAGGAACCGGTGCTGGCCAGCCTGAAACTCTGGCTGGCCCCCCAGGTGCCCCTTGTTTTCCATGAGACACCTGTATGCGAAAAGTCCGGAGAAGGGCCGATTCCTCTCCCGGATCTGGTCCGCTGGTTTCAATAACCGGAAACTATCAAGGCTAAAGGTTACTTGGCACCCGGGCTGGCTGGAGTCGGACTTCCCTTGTGTTCCTTGATCCAGTCCGATCCTTCCTTGATGCCTTCCTTGATGTCCTTTTCGGTCTTCCCCTTATCGACCTGAATGGTCAGGTTCCCATCCTTGTTGGCTATGGTGAACCAACCGCGCGAGTAACCGAACCCAACAAACAAAACGACAGCCAGGCCGACCAACGCCAAAAGGTTTCTCATAGGAACAGTCCCCAAATATGAAACAACATTTGGTAGTTACCCCAAACCCATCCGACGAATCCACCCCATTTCCCTGTTGTCATGGGCCCTTGATCCTGACAGACCAAACAGGCTAGAGACTCATTGTCAGGCGGCACTTTCTCCGAGGTTCCGGAACCAAACCCTTGTCTTCAACAGATTTAGCCCCGGATTTGTCCGCCACCCAGAAAAACAAGTGGAACTTTTGGGCGCTTACCCTGATTCTGCTTTCCGCGCTATTTCATCTGGGTTACCTCTGGATCCGTTGCCCGATCGAAATATCCACAGATGAAGCACATTACTGGGACTGGTCCAGGCACCTGGATTGGAGTTATTACAGCAAGGGACCGCTGGTTGCCTGGCTCATCTGGCTGAATTGCGAATTATTCGGTCCCCTATCGGAAAACCTGACCGGATCGCTGATGGCCGGCTTGCGGACTTCGGCCGTCTTCTTCGGTGCCGGAATTTTGCTGGCACTTCACCATCTGGCCCGGGTCACCTTCGCCTCCCCCAAAACCGCCTTTATCCTGGTGGCGATCGCCTTGAGCCTACCCCCGGTTCACGTGGTTTCCCTCCTGTTGACCATCGATTCACCGTACTGCTGCATCTGGGCTTGCGCTCTTGTAACCGCGCGAAAGGCAATTGTCACTCCCTCCGGCAGCGACCTTCCCTGGTGGCTATTGACCGGGGCTCTTGTCGGTATTGGGATACTCGCCAAGTACACCATGGTCCTTTTCGCGGCCAGCCTGTTCCTCGCCCTGCTATCCCATCCTGAATGGCGCGCGAAACTGACCCGCCCGGCCCCTTGGGTGGGTGTCACCATTGCCATTCTGTTCTGCAGCCCCATCCTTTTCTGGAACATGGCCAACGGTTGGGTCACATTTCGCCATGTCGGAAACCTAGCCGGGGTGGCCAAGGAAACGCCTGGAATACACTGGCTTGGCCCGGTGCGGTATTTGGGTGGCCAAGCCGCACTCCTGCTTTTCTTCTGGTTTGGGATCTGGGTTAGCGCCCTATTTTCAGGGAAAAACAGGAACCCTCAAAACCCAAGCAGGTATTTCCTCTGGATCATGTCTTGGCCGGTTTTCGCGGTGTTCCTCGCTTTCAGCCCCAAGACCGGCGGAGGGGAAATCAACTGGCCAATCACCGCCTATCTTTCGGCTCTCCCACTGGTCGCCTCCATTGTGGAAAGATGGTGGAATTTCCGGGGCCGACCTGAATTCCGGGTTCTGCGTTCGGCCACACTCATCACGGTAGCTTTGGGTGTTTGCCTCACCCTATTCATGCTGTACAGCAGCAGCTCCTATCCCGTTTTGAGCCTTTTGGCAGGGAAGCCCGGCGCCAGCAATCCAACTCCCCTTAGAAGGTTCGACCCGACCTGCCGCCTTAAGGGATGGAAAAGCCTGGCAACCAAAATGGACAGCCTGTTCCAGGCAGAGGAAAACAGTCACCCGGGCGAGACCATCCTGTGTGGAAACCGGTGGAGCACCACAGGCATCCTTGGTTTTTACTGCCAAAACCATCCCCAAGCCTTCTGCCTTGGCCCGGTTTTAGGGGATCGCCATAGCCAGTATGATTTTTGGGAAAATCCTTTCGACAATCCGGACAAATTTAAAGGTAAAACATTCCTCGTCGTGGACGGCGTTGAAAATGCGCTGGCCCCCGCATTCGGATCCATCGAGCCCCCTATCGAGCACATCCACCTGGAAAACGGCGAGCCTATCGCAAGGTGGACCATCCTCATCTGCAGGAATTTCAAGGGTTTTCCAAAAGAAAAGGTCACCAGCAGAGGCTGGTGACCCTTTTGGCGCCTGGCACTTTCCAAAAATGGCCCGATCAGCCACCCATCAGGTGCCTGAGAATGTATGCCTCGAGCCCCTCGTAATCCCGGGCATCGCGGAACCCCTTAACCTTGGCCTCATCAACCGATCGCGCGAGGTCCACCAGTCTGTGGAACAGCTCCTTGCTGTTGATCAGGTGCTGGAGCTGGTGCTCGGATTTGGTGGTACGCATGGGCTTCACGTCCAACCCGATGAAGCCGTTGTAACCGCCCCTTTCAAGCACCCACACCGTGTTGAATGCCCTGCGCAAATCAACCGACCCGAATGTCTTGTCCTGGTCATACTTCAGACCGTTTTGGTCGTTCAGGTGAACCCCCCACAGCTTGCCGTGCCAAACGGCGTTGGCCATGTCATCCGACGGATCCAGACCGGCCAGGATCGAGTGGGCGCTTTCAATCAACACACCACAACGGGAAGGGTCGATGGACTTGTAACAAAGGGCCAGGAAATGACCGGGCGTAGGCAGGTAGGCCATGTCCATCGGTTCGTTGGGTTTCATTTCACCCAGGATTCGGATGGAGCTGTCATGCTTGAGCAGGGTGTTTACCGCGTCGAGAATCCTCTGGACGCTGGCAACAGGGCACTTTGCCTCACGGATGTAGGTTCCCTCCCGGGCAAGCCATAGCACAATGTCCCGAGTTTCCATAACCCGGGCGATATCGACGGCCTTCTTGGACCTTTCGATGGCGTAGGCCCGGTCAGACTCGCTGTTGCTGGTGTAACCGCCATCCACCGTCCGGGGATCTTCCCACAACCGGGGAGCCACAAATTCACACACCAAGCCATGATCATCCAAGATCTTCTTGACGGCCTTGGCTCCCCGCTCCGTCTCCTGCCAGGTCAGGTCGGCCGGAACCACATCATCATCATGCATCTGGACGCCATCAAAACCAAGATCCTTATATATCTTGACTTTGCGCGCAAATTCAACTTCCTGGCGAACCGCCGGGCCGAACGGGTCGGAACCGGTGGAAATATTCCAGGGACCGAAGGTGAACTTGTATTGGGTCCCGTTTTTGTTGCCAGCCATTGCAGAAGACTCCGATCAATTGACGAAAAAAGGAAAGGCCCATTCATTCGCAGGAAAGCGTATCGGATGCAACCGATGGGCAATCGCAGGGAAGCTCAATTGTGGAATGCCATCATCTTGTTTGCTTCAATTGCCACGCGCGTTGGCCGGCGAACTTTTTTTCAGTTTACGAAGTGACACAGGTCGAGTCCTCTCCCTGTCCCGACTGTGGCAGCCTGACCCTTCACCATCAGCGCCAGAAATTGAAAAAATCAGCCAATTTCTGGAATCAAGGCCAGCTAGGAAACCGGGGCGGTAGACGGATTGTGGAACCTGTCAGCGCCTGAGAGTTGCGGCTGGATGAACCCGGTTCTTATCCCAGCTTTCTGCCCAGGGCGGAAGCAACCACCCCTGCAGACTTGACGGTTTCCAAAAACTGAGACGGGTTGAGAGCCTGGTAGCCGTCACTCCAGGCTGTTTCCGGATTGGAATGGATTTCCAGCATCAGCGAGTCCGCTCCGGCCGCCACTGCCGCACGGGTCATTGCGGGAACCAGTGATGTTTTGCCCGTTCCATGGCTGGGATCGACCACCACAGGCAGATGGGTCTTTTGCTGCAGGTAGGGAACCGAGGCCAGAGCCAGGGTAAACCGGGTATGGTCCTCGAAAGTGCGAATACCCCTTTCACACAACATGACCTGGGAATTTCCGGTTTTCAGGATGTATTCAGCCGCCAGGAGGAATTCATCTATGGTGGCGGAGGGGCCCCTTTTCAACAAAACAGGTTTTCCTGATTCGCCCGCCGCTTCCAAGAGCGGGTAGTTCTGCATATTCCTCGCGCCAATCTGGAGAATATCGGCGTATTTGAAAACCAATCCGACCAACTCCGGCGCCATCACCTCGGTGACAATAGCCAGGCCTGTTTCTTCCCTGGCTTCCGCAAGGATTTCCAACCCCTTCTCCTTCAACCCCTGGAAGCTGTAGGGACTGGTGCGGGGTTTGTATGCCCCACCCCGCAGGGCAGTCGCGCCCGCACGCCTGACCAATCTGGCCAAATCCAGCAGTTGCTCCCTCGATTCCACGGAGCATGGGCCAGCCATCACTCCGATTCGATCCCCACCAGCCTGGAAATCCCGCACCTTCACCACAGTGGGAACCGGGGCGGCCTCCAAACTGGCCATCTTGTACGGTGCCACCACGGGAAGCACCTTTTCCACGCCTTCCAACACCTCCAGGTGAGCCATCAAACCGGGCTTTTCCTTACCCACCCCGGCAATGATGGTTCTCTCAGCCCCGACAATCAGGTGGGGGTCCAGTCCAGACTCCCGCACCCGGTCCTGGGCATGCTCGATTTGGGTTTTGGTTGCCCCAGGCGACATCACGATGATCATGAAAACATGTTCCCACTAGCGGTTCCGAAAACCGAACTTTTTCAAGCCAATCCAGTCTCATCATAAACAAAAGGGCCGATGGGAAACCTGCCCCATTGGCCCCAGGATATACCTTTAAACCCTGACCCAAATGCATAGGCCAGGTTCCCACCGGCACATCACCTGCGTCCGGCAAGCATTTTTTGTACGGTCACGCCCAAGTCCGCCGGGCTTTTTGCAACAGCAATCCCGTTCGATTCCAGGGATTTGATCTTGTCGGCCGCCGACCCGGTGCCACCACTGATGATTGCCCCGGCATGGCCCATCCTTTTCCCGGGAGGGGCAGTTTGTCCGGCGATAAAAGCCGCCACGGGTTTTGTGACGTGCTTTTTGATGTAGTCTGCAGCTTCCTCCTCGGCTGTTCCACCAATTTCCCCCATCATCAGGATGGCCTCCGTCGCGGGGTCTTCCTGGAACATTTTCAGGGAGTCAATCTGGTTGGTACCGATGATCGGGTCGCCGCCAATTCCTATGCAGGTGGACTGCCCCAATCCTAAAGCGGAAAGCTGGAAAACCGCCTCGTAGGTGAGGGTTCCCGAACGGGAAATGATCCCAATGGGGCCGGGTTTGTGGATGTACCCCGGCATGATGCCGATCTTGCACTGACCGGGGGTAATGACACCCGGACAATTCGGCCCGATCAGACGGATTCCTGGTTTCTTGGCCAATTCCCGCTTCACCTTGGCCATATCCAAAACGGGAATGCCTTCGGTGATAGCCACAATGACTGCAATCCCGGCATCGGCAGCCTCCAGAATCGCATCCGCGGCTCCAGGAGGTGGGACGAAAATCATCGTGGCATTGGCACCTGTGTTCTGAACCGCCTCATGCACTGTGTTGAAAAGGTGAATGCCTTCCTTCGTGGTGCCACCCTTGCCGGGGGTCACCCCACCGACCACCTGGGTACCATAATCGCGACATCCCAAAGCATGAAAGGTGCCGGCTTTGCCCATACCCTGGCAAATCACCCGGGTGTTTTTGTCAACCAGAATGCTCATGAATCAGAACTCCCAGCCATTTCCTGACTGTTGGTGAAGAAGGTGGATCAAGCTTGCCCCGCTCACTTTTTCCCGCGGGCGGCATCCACAACCTTTTGGGCGGCTTCCGCCATGCCCGTGGCCGCCGCGATATTCAGACCGCTTTCGGCAAGTAGCTTTTTGCCCGCCTCAACATTGGTTCCCTCGAGGCGCACCACCAAAGGCACATGGAACCCGACCTCCTTGAAAGCAGCCAAAATGGCCTGCGCGATGGTGTCGCATTTCATGATGCCGCCGAATATGTTCACCAGCACAGCCTTGACCCGTTTGTCGGAAAGGATGATGCGGAAGGCCTCGGTCACCTGGTCCTTGCTGGCACCACCTCCCACATCGAGGAAGTTGGCCGGCTCCCCACCGTGATACTTGATGATGTCCATGGTGCTCATGGCCAAGCCGGCACCATTCACCAAGCAACCGATGCTGCCCTCCATCCGCACAAAACTTAGACCCGATTGGGCCGCCCGTAATTCCGCGGGATCCTCCTCACTTTCGTCGCGCAACGAAGAGATTTCCGGATGGCGGAAAAGGGCGTTGTCATCGAAAACCATCTTGGCGTCGAGGGCCTCCACCTTGCCCTCCTTGGTCACCACGAGAGGATTGATTTCAGCGATGCTGCAATCCTTCTCCAGGAATACCTTGGAAAGGGCGCGCATGATCCCTTCGGCCTGGGCAACCTGGTCACCCTGAAAACCCAATTCAAAGGCCAATTTCCTAGCTTGGAAGGGCAGCAACCCAAGTTCAGGGCTTACTTTTTCCTTCAGGATCTTCTCTGGGGAATGTGCGGCCACCTCCTCGATATCCACGCCCCCCTCGGCACTGGCCATCATGACCGGGACGCCCGAGGCCCGGTCCAGAACCATTCCCAAGTAAAATTCCTTGGCAATGTCGGCGGCTTTTTGCACAAGCAGCGTGGAAACTTTTTGCCCATCGGCCCCGGTTTGTTTGGTTTTGAGGGGATGGGCCAGCATGATCTTTGCCACCTCACCCACCTTTTCCCGGGAGGTGAGGAATTTCACACCGCCGAAATCCGCCCCGGAGCCGACAAAGGAACCTTTGCCACGGCCACCGGCATGGATCTGCGCCTTCAACACAACCGGGGCGCCACCAAACGAATCGAAAGCGGCCAAGGCCTGGTCCACCGAGGTGGCCACCTTGCCGGGAGGAACCGCCGCCCCCTCCGCCGCGAGAAGTTCTTTAGCCTGGTATTCGTGAATCTTCATGGCAACTACCGCCTGTCCCTGTAAACTCAGTGATGGAGTCAGTTTAGTAAAAGCGGTAACACGAAACCATCCACTCCACCGAACCGACCTCCAGGCAAAAGAGGGCAAAGCATGGTTGCTTCCAAAGCCATCGAATGGCTTCGGGAATTGGTGCAGATTCCCAGCGTCAATCCGGGAGGGGCAACGCGACTGGTCCCGGAAATCCAAGGTGAGAAAAGGGTGACCGACTGGCTGGAGTCCTGGGCTCGCGCCCAGGGAATTCGTTCGTACCGCCAACCTGTGGCCTCGGGCAGGGACAATCTGGTTATGGAGGTGCAGGGAAGGGGGGAAAACCATCGAACCCAGCTTTGGGAGGTCCACCAAGACACTGTGGATGTGGCCGGAATGACGGTGGAACCCTTCGGAGCCCGAATCCTGGAGGGCCTACTCTATGGACGCGGGGCCTGCGATGTCAAAGGATCAATGGCCGCCATGCTTGGCGCACTGGCAGAAGTTCAACAACACCCTGGCCCCTGTTCGGATCGGATCATACTTGCCTGCACGGTGGACGAAGAACACACCTTTCTCGGAGTTCAGGCTCTGCGCGGAAACACCCCGGGGAGCATCCGGGTCGGCCCGGAAACCACTTGCCAACCAGATTTTGCAGTTGTTGCCGAACCTTCGGGCCTGAACATTATCGATGCCCACAAGGGGGTCATCCGGTGGAACATCCAAGTCCAGGGAACTGCCTGCCACAGTTCCACACCGGACCTTGGCAGCAACGCCATTTACGCAGCCGCGGAAATCGCCAAGGCAATCGAGAGACTCCACGGCAGTTTGCGTTCTTCCTCCGGGAACCCCACGGATGGAGGCAGCATTTGCCTGACCCAGATCGCCGGAGGATCGGCCCCGAATATTGTGCCGCACGAGTGCGTGTTGCTGGTGGATCGAAGGATCGGATTCACCGAAACCCCCGAAGTGGCTGACCTACAGCTGCGAACTCTTTTGGACGGGCTGGCATTTCCGGCCGGGATTCAATGCCAGCTATCCGATCCGATCATCCGGTGCCCGGCCCTCAATCCAGAAGGCAATGAGACCGCCTGTGGCAGACTAGCCTCCGCCATCCGCCAAACAACCGGGCGATGCGAGGTCAGAACGGTCGCATTCGGGACCGATGCGTCCACCATCGCGGAGCATGGAATTCCAGCGGTGGTGTTCGGCCCGGGCGACATCGCCCAGGCACATACCAAAGATGAGTGGATTGATTTGACGGAGGTGGAGACCGCTTCCAGAATTTTGTTCCTCCTGGCGACCCAAACCCCCTCAAGTGGTCTGGAAACCATTGCCTGAAAAAGTCAGGATGGAGTCTGGTGAAAACCATCCCGGCAGATTGTATTTTCCGGGATTTTTGATGGTCCCGTGGAGGATTCATTTGTGAGCATCGTCAGGGTTGGCTTGGCAGAAACCAAAAATTTCGCGGAAGGCTACGACGCCATTTTCAGCGGCAAACCCGCGGCCAAAAAGAAAGTGGCACAACCAGGCAAGAAAGCCGCTTCAAAATCCAAAGCTTCCAAACCAGTCAAGAAAGCCAAGAAAAAGAAATAGGCTGTTGTCCAGCGTGCCATGGAGGGCCATGGCGCGCTTTGTTTCTGTGATCCCTTACCAATTTTCAAAAACCAAACCGCCCCATCACTTGGTTTTTTCAGGAACCTTTTCCCCTGAAGGCGCGGGTTCCTCGCCAAAGATGCGGGAAGGTGTCACGGTTGCCCATTCGTTTTTCATCGGTGGCTTTTGCATATCCAGTTCCCGCCATTCTCCCATTTCTTGCCCCAGGGTTTCCTGCCACTGTTCTCCTGACATCAGGATCCTGGGTTCAAATTCGGCGTCACTCCCTTCCAAACCACCGGCCCAATTGGAAAACTGATTCTCAGCCCCCCTCCACCAATCCTTCAGCCTTTCCTTCCTGATCAAGGCTCCTTCCACCCGAACCAGGCAATTCCCGGTTCCACTCCAGCTGATCCATTTGGATTGTGTGGTTCGCACCAGCCAGTCAGGAACCGGCCTTTCGCCGCCACCTTCAACAATCACGGCGCTGGCGCCAAGGACCACATTCGACCTGGACACGTCCATGGAAAGAATTGGGGAACGCATGGCCAGAGAAGAGGACGGCATCTCCAGGCGAGCCAATTCCCGGCCCAGGAACAGGCTGCTTTCCGTGACATCCACCTCGATGGGCCTGACCGGATTCACCCGCAACAAGCCTCCGAATCCCCGCAACGTTGTGCCCCGCAAACCCAAACGTCCCGGTTGGACAGCCTGAAACATTTCCGACGGCTTGCCCGCCGGTCCAAGCCCAGCCAACGAGGCAAGGACCGGGAATTTTCCCTCCTCACCGCCCAACAAGGTGATGGAGCAATCACGCAAATGGCAATTTGCCTGATTTTCCAGGGAAACCAGGGAAACCGGCTTCAAGGCCATTCCCTGATCAACCAATACGCTCAAATCCTCGAGCACCACCAGGCATCGATCCAGTTCCAGAAAGGCGCCCGCACCCGGGCCCGGTTCGAATACCAAAACCGGCTTGCTTCCCGAATCGGGGCGGATGGTTATTTCAAAACCCACCTTGCGGATCTTCACTGGTTCCACCTTCAAGGTGCCCGAGTGTCGGATCACGATCACATCCCCTGATTTGGCCACCTCCAAGGCCTTCTCCAGGGAAGGGTGAATTCCACGGGCAAGGTCGGACTGTCCTGGGACAATGACATGCCTGCCGGCGGTTTGGGTCTTTTTCTCAGTTCCGCTCGAGAAAAACGGAACCCCGGCAAATTTTTCGGCACCGGCGAACCGGATTCCGGAAGGCTCTTTCCACTGCAATTCGGGAATAACAGCCGGCTGGAACGCGGACAGGATTCCCGAGCCCAAGTTCCCCAACGATGCGCGCTGGTCACTCACAACCACCTCGATTTCCTCGAGTGAATCCAAGGGTTTCGGGGCCAACCAGGGGGATTTGGACAACTCCTTACTTTCCTCATCCGAGCCCATTCCATCCAGGTCGAGCTTGGAGCGGAACGCCTGAAGGCTGGCTAGTTTTCCGAATTGTTCGCCGACCAGGTAATCTGAAAGGCCGCGGAAACGATTGCCCCTCCCAACGAACCACAGGCGGCTTGAGGCGGCCGCCAAACCGACCAGGTTGCGGTCGGTTGTTTTTTCGACCTCATTGCCAGGAGCCAGCAAGCATCGCCGGAGGGATACGGCGGCTGAAGTGCCACCCTGGATCGAAAAAACCGTTTCCCTAGATCCGAGTAAAAAACTGGAATTGAGCAGGCTGATCGACCCGTCCCCGTAGATTGAAGCCCCGGAATCCACCGATTGAATCGGCGGCATCCCGGGAACCATCGTCATCCCGGGAACCATGGTTCCCGGCACAGGCATTCCACCCGCCCCTGTTGCCGCCGGCTTTTCGTCGGCTGTCTTTTCTGTTTCCCCGGGAAAGCGTTCCAAACTTTCGAGACGGAAACCTGTCCGGTGGGGGCCGAACAGGCAATTCTCACAACGGATTTCCCGGTAATAACCCCGGGCCAGGATGGCATCTTGCCCACCGAAAGAGCCGGAAAACAGTTTGATCGAATCCGGCACCACATCAGCCCCGGCCGAACTTTCCTTGAACCCCAAAAAAACCGAATCCCGCACCAGCACAGCCGGGGCTATCCCCTGGCAGTTGATGGCAAGAGAGGACACCCTGCGTCGGTCATCCATGACGGAACCGCACTGCAGGAACTCGCACCTTTCCAGGGTCAATGCGGAAAGGTGGTTACCCCTCGCCTCCAAGGCCCTGAATTCGTTGGCCGATTCCCTGGCATCCAGAAGGAATCGAACGCCATCGATCTGAACTGATTCGGCATCCAAAGCGACCATTGCCCAGGGGCCGGACAAAACCCTTCCATCAAAGTGGAAGCGGATCGTCACCCGCCGGCCCGGATGGGCCGAACGGATCACCACATTTTTGCCACTGACCAGCAGCCCCGCATCGGGCCGATCACGCAAATCACTCAGGTCGAGGTCACCATGAAGCACGATTTCCAGCCTGTCTTTCCCCGCATTCGCTTCCAGCCAATCCGCCAGTTCCAGAGCGGTCGAATCCTTACCGTCAAACAGCGCCAAAGGTTCCCCTTTGGCTTGGACCTCCTCCTTCGACTTCACACTCCCAAGGGTTCCAGCCACCCCTTTCCCTGGCTGCGGCTTGGACGCCTGCCAAGCGTTTTCCTTCCCGGCATGGTTCCAATCAAAAAGATAAATGCCCAAGCCGCCGAAAAATAAAACAAGGAGGATTCCAATCAAGGAAGCCTGCCGTAGTGGTTTTTGCCTTTTCGTTTTTCCGGACTGGCGATTGAGTTCGATGTGGAGTGAATCCGCCACCCACTCGATTGCACCCACCAAATCCGCGGGGGTAGCAAACCGATTTTCCGGTTTCTTCTCCAGCATACGATCCAACAAGCCCACCGCGACGGATGGTATTTCCGGAACGATCCGCCTTGGATCGACAGGTTTGGATTGCTGGTGAAACGCCAATTTGACCGCGGCGCTTCCATCCGGAACCGGTGAACGGCCCGTGATCATGTGGTAGAAAGTGCAACCCAAAGAATAGATATCGCTGCGGGAATCCGCCCTTCGAGGGTCCAAAGCCTGTTCCGGGGCCAGGTAATCGAACGTTCCCAGAGTGGCCCCGTATCGGGTCAGTGCTTCCTCGGCAGGGGCGGCGAGGCTCTTTGCCAGGCCCAAATCCACCAACTTGACCTTTCCGTCGCTCGTCACCAGAAGATTGGATGGTTTTATATCCCGATGGACCACGCCCTTGGATGCCGCATGGTCCAACCCTAGGGCCGCCTGATGGATGTAGGGAAGCGCCAAGGCCAAGGGCAGGCGACCCATTCGGTCTACCAACGTTTTGAAAGTTTCCCCTTCGACATATTCCAATGCCAGGAAATGCAATCCCTGGTCTTGGCCAGAGGAGTACACACGAGCGATGTTTTCGTGGTCCAGTTTTGCGCCGTTTTTCGCCTCTTGATGGAAACGCTCGAGTGTTTCCCGATCCTTGGCGTTTTCAGGAGGCAGGACCTTCAGCGCAACCAAGCGATCCAATTGGGTGTCCCTGGCCAAAAGGACAGCAGCCATTCCTCCCATTCCCAATTGGCGGATCAACTCGTAATGACCCAGCTTTAAGCCGCACACATCCTCGGGCAGGTGGATGGGAGAACCCGAATTTCCGCCAATTACAGTGGCCGTGCCATCCGGATCAACAGGACCGGAATGCTGCCGGGAATCAGACGAACCAACTTCACCGCTTGGAAACAAGCGATGGGACGAACCCCCAGCGTTTGGCGCCTCAGGCGAAACCATGCCTTACCCTTGGGAGCAAAGGCAGTAACATCCCTGCACAAACAGGCATCCTTGCCACCTTTCATCAAGAAGGGTGTATTGAAAACTATATCAAGATTGGGATATTTGCGTCAACTTTGTCAAATAATTCAGGAACGTGGTTTTGAACCCAGTTCCGCCTCATTCCCATCCCCTGAACCCCTCCACATGGCGGGCCAGCAGTTCCGCCATCCGGTTGTGAGGAAAATCGGATGGGGCCTTGAATGCCAGGTGAATCACCGACTGTCCATTTGCCCCTCCTTTCAATCGCCTGGCGCAACCAATTCCAGTCAACTGGGCCAGGTTGACCCCTCCGGAGGGTCCGGTGAGTCTCATTTCCAAGTTTTCCGACTCCTTGGTCCGCAAAGAAACCCAGATTCGGCCCCCTTCTGAAAGGCGAACATTGACCACATCCCGTTTGTCGAATTCCCAAACCGCGGTGGGAACCACCTTTCGAACCAGGCTGATCATTTCCTGCAAAACGGCATCATCCCATTTCCGCCCTTTGCCGATTGGAAAACCCTTGTCCGAAAAATGCCATTTGTCCCTCAACAACTGCCAAGGCATGAAATCTCCGGCAGCCTCGCTGATTTTGGACAGTTGAGATTGATGTGACCCGGCGGCAGCCTTGAGGAATTTTTTAAAGGCCGGAGTCTTTACCTCCGTCAAATAGTGGGCCAAGACCGTGACCACCTGCCATGGCTGCTTTTTAAGGTTTCCCACCCGTACCCTGGGTTCGGTTCCATAGACCTGCAGGCCTTCGGTCTGGTCAAGCGGCCTGATACCCAATGAATCCTCCAATTCCTGCTGATTGAAACATCCTTTTCCCACCCGAAAAACAAGGCGGACGAGCCATTCCATCCCGGTCTGGGCATGAAGGAACCAAGTGGCCGGTTTTTTCACCCTGGAAGAAACCACCTCCACCACGGACCGGTTATCCCACACAAAAGGGGCAAAACCCTGGATGTCCCCAATCTCCTCCTCAAGCCACCTGAGGATTTCCCCGTCCCATCGACAGTTTTTCCCGTCAGGGGTCAACCGGGTCTCACAATGCCAGGCCCTTCCGTTTTCCTCCCAAGGCAATTTTCCATCCACGAATTCCCTGTCTAACTCAGGTACCCTGGCGGTTTCCCGAGTGATTTCTTCCGGGACGAACGGGACACGCTCCTGACATGGGCTTTCCTTCAGAACCCGGGCCAAAAAAGGAGAGGTCGGAGTTAGCTTATCCCCATTTTCCGGGACGGTTCCATCGAAACTTTCCCAACGCCCGAAAGCCACGGCCTCCGGACGCCCCTGCCCGACAATTTTTCCGCCACCCCGGCCGGCCTCGGGTCCCAATTCCACCACCCAGTCGGCGTTTTTGACCACCTCCAGATTGTGCTCCACAACAACGACTGTGTTGCCCTGGTCCACCAGACGGTGAAGGACTTCCACCAACTTGGCCACATCATCGAAATGCAAGCCGGTGGTGGGTTCATCCAGAATGTAAAAGGTGCGGCCGGTGGACGGCCTTGCCAACTCGGTAGCCAGCTTGACGCGCTGGGCCTCGCCGCCGGAAAGGGTGGGTGCCGATTGCCCAAGCCGCATATACCCCAATCCCACCTCGTCCAGCCTTGCCAATAGATGCCGGATCCGCGGGAAATTGCCGAAAAAATCCAAGGCCTCCGAAATCCGCATTTCCAGAACGTCGGCTATACTCTTGCCCTTGAATTTCACCTGCAGGGTTTCCTGGCTATACCGCTTGCCCCGACAGGATTCACAAGTGATCCAGACATCGGGCAAAAAGTGCATCTCGATCCTGCGCTGACCGTTTCCCTCGCAGGATTCGCAACGCCCCCCGGGACGATTGAAACTGAAACGGCCGGGCTGCCAACCCCGGATTTTCGAATCCGGCAAGCGCGAATACAGCTCACGGACCAAATCAAACAATCCTGTGTATGTCGCGGGATTCGAAAGAGGGGAGGTGCCAATCGGTTCCTGCCCCACATCAATCACCTTGTCCACCAAACCGATCCCGTCGATCCCATCCACCCTCACCGCCTGGCCACGTACGCCATGGAGGCTTTTCAAGAGCGAATCCCGCAGGACATCATTGACCAGGGAACTTTTCCCCGAACCGCTGACACCTGTCACCGCGACCAGGCATCCCAACGGAAAGGAAACCGTCAAATCCGCCAGGTTGTTCTGGCGCGCGCCCCTCACCGACAGCCTAGGCACCCGGGGATCATTCACCCGAAAACCTACCGGTTTTTCATCCATGATCCTGCGTTTTTTCGGGTAGGAAATTGACACTTTACCCGCGAGGTATTTCCCCGTCAGGGATTTCCCATCACGAGCCAGGCGGGGCAGGGGCCCCTCGGCGGTTATCCGCCCGCCCTGGTCTCCCGCCCCGGGACCAAAATCCACCAGGTGATCCGCCCATTCCAGAACTTCACGCTCATGCTCCACCATGAGCAAGGTGTTTCCCAAATCCCGCAGCTTGTCCAGCGCCGACAGCAACCGACGGTTATCCCTTGGGTGCAAGCCGATCGTCGGCTCGTCGAGGACGTACAACACCCCGGTCAATCCGCTTCCAATTTGGCTTGCCAGGCGAATACGCTGAGCCTCTCCCCCTGACAGGGTCGGGGTGGACCGGTCGAGTGTGAGATAACCCAATCCAACCTCGACAAGGAAACCCAGCCTGTCCCGCACCTCGCGCACCAACTCGGAGGCGACCGCATTGCGGTTTCCGGAAAAATCGAAGGCCTTGATTTTCCCCAAGGAATCCTCCAGGGAAAGGGACTGGAACCGGGCCAATGTCATCGGCGCGCCGCCGGCTTCAAATCGAAGGTGAAACGCACCTGATTCGGGGCGGATCCTCGCTCCCCCGCAACCACTGCAAGGAACCTCCCCCACCAGAGACTCAAGCCGTTCACGCAACGCAGGACTGGTTTTCGCAGCCTCCTGCAAGGCGGGAAAAATCCCGCGGTAGCGGACCTCATACCCAGGCCTTTGCCCCGCTTCCGTCAGGGGGAACCACTGACTGTCCCCGGCACCATGCAAAATCAGTTTTTTCGTCGAATCGCCCAAGGATTCCCAGGACTGGTCCAAACCTGCACGGCCATACGAGACCAAGGAAGAGGCGATCTCGGCGAAAGGGGCACCCTCGGCCAAGGATGGCCATCCCGCCAAAGCGCCTGAGCGGAGGGAAAGGTTACCATCACGAATCACCAATGTCGCCTGGGTTCCCCTTTGCACCCCAAGCCCCTCGCAACTGGGGCACCATCCCAGCGGGCTGTTGAAGGAAAAATGGTGGGGTTCCAGCCTTTCATAGCCGCGCCCACATGTCTGGCATGACAAAAGCCGGCTGTAGGTTTCCACCGGCCAGTCCCTCTCATCGCGCTCTGTATCGACACAGGCAACACGCATCACTCCCTTGCCCAGAGAAAGGGCCTTTTCAACCCCGTCGGCCAACCGGGTTCTTTGGCCTGATTTGACCACCAAGCGGTCTACAACAACCTCCAGGGTGATTTTCCGGCGGTGGTCCAAGGCTGCGATTTTGTCCAACTCCTGGGAAACACCATCCACCCGCACCCTGGCATAACCATCCCGACGCAATCCCTCCAGCAGATCAACGAATGATTCCTGCGCCCTCCTCTGGACCGGAGCAAGCAAATAAACTCTCGTGCCCTCGGGAAGGCCCTGGACCCTCCCGATGATTTCGTCGGCGGACTGGGCCCCGACAGGGACACCGCAATCCACGCAGAAGGGGGTACCCAAACGGGCGTAAAGCACCCGGAGGTAATCATGTATTTCGGTAACTGTCCCGACAGTGGACCGCGGCGACTTGCTCGCCGTTTTCTGCTCGATGCAAATGGCGGGACTCAGGCCGGTGATTTGCTCAACTTTGGGTTTTTCAACCTGGCCGAGAAATTGTCTGGCATATGAGGAAAGGGACTCCACATACCTGCGCTGGCCCTCGGCATAGATGGTATCGATAGCCAGGCTTGTCTTGCCGGAACCACTAGGCCCGCAAAAGACCGTGCTTTTCCCCCTGGGAATCTCCAGCGAAACATGACGCAGGTTGTGTTGGCTGGCTCCCTGAACCGTGATCTCCCGAATAAGCCCCTGGCCAGCCTTGGGCGATTTCGCACCGTGCACCCTTTTCTTGGAAGCATTGCCCGACAGGTTCCGCCCGGTCCTTTTCAGCACCTTGGCCAACGCGACTCCGGTGTGGGAGTCGGGGCACGCAGCAACCTCCTCCGGAGTTCCGGCCACGATCAGGCTCCCCCCCCTGGCCCCTCCTTCAGGTCCCAAATCAATGACCCAATCGGCGGTTTTGACAACATCCAGGTTATGCTCGATGACCACCACGGTATTGCCCTTGTCCACAAAGCCGTGGAGGACCTCCAGCAGCTTGCGGACATCCTCAAAATGCAGCCCGGTTGTGGGCTCATCCAGGATGTATAAGGAACCCCCGTCGCCACGCTTGCACAATTCCTTGGCAAGCTTGACCCTTTGAGCCTCGCCACCTGAAAGAGTGGGGGCGGATTGGCCGAGCTTGATGTAATCGAGACCCACCGCCCGAAGGGTATCCAGCATCCCGCGAATCTTGGGCACCGATTCAAAATGCCCCAATGCGGTGGAAACATCCATGTCGAGCACTTCCTGGATGTTTTTACCCCGGTGCTTCACCTGCAAGGTTTCGTGGTTGAATCGCAACCCATCACAGACCGGACATTTCACCCAAACATCCGCCAGGAAATCCATTTCCAGCCGGGTGGACCCATTCCCCTCACAGGACTCGCACCGGCCCCCAGGACGGTTGAAACTGAACCTCCCCGGGCCAAAGCCCCTGGTCTTGGCCTCGGGCATCAGGGCGAACAAGGCCCTTATCTCATCAAACACCTTGATGTAGGTTGCCGGATTCGAGCGGGGTGTCCTTCCGATCGGTGCCTGGTCGATGCAAATCAGGCGGGACAAGTCCCCGACTCCCTCGATCCGGTCATGGTCTCCGATCCTATCGGCAGGGAGCCCCTCTTCCCCCGTGTCCTCGATTTCCGGCCCACCTTTCAGCAAGGCCCTCACACCGGGGGCAAGGATGTCATTAATCAGACTGCTTTTCCCTGAGCCACTGGCGCCGGTCACACAGACCATAAGGCCCAGGGGAAAATCGACATCTATCCCCCGCAGATTGTGGTGCCGCGCTCCCACGATCCGCAGGTTTTTACCGGGACCTTTTCTCCTATGCGACGGAACCGGGATGGATCGGGTTCCCGCCAGATAATTCCCGGTGACACTTTCCGGACAGGATTTAACCTTTTCCAAGTCCCCCGCAGCCACCACCTTGCCGCCCAATACCCCCGGTCCGGGACCAAAATCCACCACCCAGTCTGCGGCAAGCAGGGTATCCTCGTCGTGCTCGACAACAATTACCGTGTTGCCCATTTCCTTCAATCGAACCAAGCTTTTGATCAAACGCTCGTTATCCCTCGGATGGAGGCCAATGCTTGGCTCATCCAGAATGTAAAGGACGCCCACCAAACCGCAGCCGATTTGGCTTGCCAGACGAATCCGTTGGGCCTCGCCGCCGGAAAGGGTAGGGGCCTGGCGTTCCAAAGTCAGGTAATCCAGGCCCACATCCAGGAGAAATTTGACCCGGCCCCTTATCTCTTTCAGAACCTCCTCGGCTATCAAAGCAAGGGTCTGATTGAGCGCTTTTTCCAAACCTCCCTCGGCGGGAGCCAACCATTCCGCCAGTTCATCAATGGGCAGGCGCTCCACTTCCACCAGCGTTTTCCCGGCGACACGCACCGACCGGGCCTGGGGATTCAATCTGGCACCGTCACACTGGGGGCACCGCAGGGTGCGCATGTATTTTTCAAGCTGGGCCCTGCGGGGCCCGGAGGCGGCCTTCCGAAAACTGGCCATCAACTGTGGAACGATTCCCTCCCAGGTACCCCCATGCTTCCAAACCCCGCCCCCGCGTTGCTTCCATTCGAAGGTGATGTGGGTTTCACCGGCACCATCCAGCAGCCAGGATCTGTGTTTGGGAGCCAAATGTTTCCAAGGTTTCTTCAAATCAATTCCGAGGGTTTTAGCCACCCCTTCGAAAATGTGTCTCCGCCAACGGCCCATTCCGGTCATTTTGCCAACCAACGGAACCGCCCCGGCGTGAAAACTGATCGAATCATCCGGGACAAGCAGGGCAGGGTCGAAAGTGTGCAAAGTCCCCAGGCCGTCACACGCCTTGCACATCCCGGACGGGCTGTTGAAGCTAAACAGTTGGGGTGTCGACTCAGTGAAACTCAAATCGCAACCGGTGCAGGCGTAACGGGAATTGAACAGGCGGTCTGAAAAATCGCCTGTTCCCTCGCCCAATGGCCGCCTTGCGGAATTGGCGACCGAAACAACCATTTCGCCATTTGCGAGATTAAGCGCCGCCTCAATGGCCTCCGAGATACGTCCACGGGAATCCGGGACCACCTTCAACCGGTCCACCACCACCTCGATGGTGTGCTTGATTTTCCTGTCCAGATTCAATTCAGCATCCAACTGGACAATGGCCCCATCAACCCTTGCGCGCAAAAAACCCTTTTTTCTCAGACCCTCAAAAAGATCCTTGAATTCTCCCTTTTGCGCCCTGACAACGGGGGCGAGGAAGTAAGCAGCCGCCCCGTCCTCCAGCGCAAGGACATTTTCGAGTATTTGGTCGCGCCCCTGGGCCCTGATGGCCTTTCCACAACCGGGGCAGTGGCCGGTTCCCACCCGGGCAAAAAGCACCCGGAAAAAATCGTGTATTTCGGTGATGGTCCCGACTGTTGAACGCGGGTTTCTGCCTGCAGTTTTCTGCTGGATGCTAATGGAAGGGCTCAATCCGCCCAGATACTCGACATCAGGCTTCGCAAGCTGGCCCAAAAATTGACGAGCATAGCTCGAAAGGGATTCGATGTAGCGCCGCTGACCCTCCGCATACAGGGTATCGAAAGCAAGGGAGGATTTTCCCGAACCGGAAACCCCTGAAAAAACGACCAGCTTGTTTTTAGGGATCTCCAAATCCACGTCGCACAAATTGTGCTCCCTTGCTCCTCGAACCACAATTTGGTCATTCAATTCCTTCAGCAAGGAACACCCTCCAAACAATCATGGCAAAATAGATATGGATATATATCTAAATAAATCACATGTATTTGCAATCTCTCGGCAGTTGCCAAGTTTCCAATTAAACCCGTAATCTATTGATATGCCGGTTTGTTTTTCCGGAACCTTTTTTGATTGCCTCCCCTCTTAACTTTTGGAAGGAGGAACGGCTGATGGCCCTGAATCCTTCCTCCCAAGAATCTTTTCCTGGCAGTGCGGAAGCCGAACTTGAAAAGGAATTGATTCGTCGATGCATGGGGGGGGATCAGGAAGCGTTCAGCGTGCTGATCGCCCAAAATCAGGCCCGTCTCTACCATGTGGTTTTCCGACTGCTTCGGGATGCCGAGGAATCGCGAGACATCCTTCAGGAGTCCTTTTTGAACGCCTACTTGAATTTGGCAAAATTCCAGGGGCATTCACGGTTTTCGACCTGGCTTTATCGAATTGCGGTCAACGCGGCAATCAGCCACAGGAGGAAAAGGAGGCCTTTGGGAACAGGACTTGAAGAGCAGGGGGGAGAAGCCCTTCAAGAAGCCATCGCGTCCACCCGTTCTCCAGTGGAAGGGCCTCACACCCGGCTGGACACGGAGGAAAGGCGAACCCTTCTTATGGAAACCCTCGACCGTTTGAGCCTGGAACATCGAAGTGTTTTGATCTTGAAGGACATTGACAACCTAAAATACGAAACCATCGCTGAAATTCTTTCTGTTCCGATTGGAACCGTTCGAAGCAGACTTAACAGGGCCAGGGCCGAATTGCGGCAGAAGTATCTGGAGGCCGAGGAAAGGGGCAGGGGAGTGGAGACAAAAAAATGAGCCCGCTTCCTGAATGGCATGCGCTGGTTGTGGCCGCGGTGGACGGGGAAATTTCCCTTTCCGATCGCAGAAAATTGCGTGAAATCCTGAAAACAAACAGGGATGCCCGCCGACTTCTAAGAGACTACCGGGAGCAAGCCAATCTGCTTTCCCAGGCGCAATCTCCTCCACTTCCGTGCGACTTTGCCTCTGTTTTCAGAAATGAATCCGCATTCCGGAATGGGGAAAAACAGCTCCAGCCAACTCCAGCCATCCTTTCGAGTGGCAAACCAACTTTCTCCAACTCATTGGCCCTGGCATCCTGGGTAGCTTTGGCCCTTAGCCTCCTGTTGGTCCTGGGAGTGGGATTCGCTTTCCTGCCCCAACCTCGGGATGAATCAGCCTTAAAACAGAGCGATCCCGCACCAAACCAATCCCCTTCGGAAATTCACCACCAAGATGGAAGCAAAAACTTATTGGTAAAATCCAAAAACGGAGTCTTTACTCAGGAAAAAGGTCCAAAATACAATTCCGATGATTCATCCGGACCCACAAATCCAACTGCTCCCACCCAAACGAGCATGGCAACTGTGGCAGGAAAATCCTCGAAAACCACATCGAACTCCAATGAGGTTGCTTCCACTGGCAAAGAACCTCCTGCCAAACAGCCACAAAATGTCTCGAAGCCTGCCGAAAACTTGGCCGGAGGGGCAAGCGGCCAACCCACCCTGCTGACCGCTCCTTATTCGGATCCGGGCACTCTGGTTGAATCCAGTATTTCCGTACCCAACTGGATCTCCTGGGAAAATCCACGCCTTGAATTAACCACCAAATCGGTTTCAAAAACTCTCCTGCTGGAAATCCCATGCAATGACAGCATTGTGGTTTCGAACCAGTTGATCCAGATCCTGAAAAACCAGAAAAAGGGTGTCCTGGTAGACCGATTGGCCCAGGACCGGTTGATTCAAAAGAATATCCGAAGCCATTTCGGTGTTTGTCTGGAAGATGCCACCATTACCGATTTGGAAAAACTGCTTGCGGCTCTCAAATCGGATGTTGAAAATCTAAAAAACAAAACGGCTCTTCCTCCTTTGGGCAAGGGTATCGCCCTACTTCCGGCAGAAGCCGAGCTTCCGCCTGTTTTTCAATTTTCCAACCACCCGGAAACCTTGGAAAAAGCTGTTAGCCAGCTATCTGATTTGGCTCCAAACCCGAACCTTGCAAAAAGCCCAGGAAAAACGAATGAAGGAAGCCGAAAACTTCTCCAACCAACCCTGAACAGCAAAGGGAAGGTGGATGCATTGGTTTTGGCCCAAAGTCCGTATTATCCTGAAGTTCGAAGTTCATCCTCCAGCCAAGAAATCAGTCTTTATCGCAAATTAAAGCCCAAACTAGATAGCCAAGGATATCGAATCATAATTTTCCTCCGCCAGCTCCACATCTGAGACCGATAACTTTTTATTCAGCCCTCCTTTCGCCTCAACCTCAAGGATTTGGGGTAGGCTGAATAACCGTCAAACTTTTACAATCTGAAAGATGATCTTGATGGTCACCACCATTGCAAATCATCTAGAATCGCATGGCATTTTGAGGCAAAGGCCCAATATCATGGAATCTGCTGATATCGCCCAATTTCGTATAGAAAAATACAACTCAACGGTTGCCTCCATCCAAAAAGCGCACTCCGACCTGATGGTTATCCGGGTGAAACCGGACAAGGAACCGGTACCCCACAAGGCTGGACAGTACACCCTTCTGGGTTTGGGAAATTGGGAACCTCGTTTTCCAGGAACGGCGGATGAAGCTCTTCCGGAAAGCGAAAGAAGCAAATTAGTTCGTAGGTCTTATTCCATCAGCGCCACCGTTCTGGACGAGAAAGGGGACTTGGCTGACAACACCGGCAAACCATGGCTGGAGTTTTATATTGTCCTGGTGCGTGAAACCGCGACTGGTAAAGCTCCTGCGCTGACCCCCCGGTTATTCATGCTCAAAGAGGGGGATCGATTGTTCTGTGGTGAGAAGATCACCGGTGCTTACACTTTGGACCTGGTCAAACCAAATGACACCGTGCTATTCCTTGGCACCGGCACAGGAGAGGCGCCCCACAATTACATGCTGCAACAACTTCTGAACCGCAAGCATGCGGGGAAAATTGTTTCCGCCTCCTGCGTGCGCCTGAAGAAAGATTTGGGATACCTTTCCATGCACGAGGAATTGATGCGGCGATACCCTCAGTACTTGTACCTGCCGCTGGCAACTCGCGAGCCTGAAAACGCCGGCAAAAAGGTCTACATTCAGGACCTACTCCGAAGTGGCGACCTAGAGGCTCAATTGGGTTCCAAACTGGATCCCAGCTCGACCCATGTATTCCTTTGCGGAAATCCGGCCATGATCGGGGTTCCTGAAAAGAACCGGGAGACGGGTGAGTACTCCTACCCGAAACCCGAGGGCGTTATCGAGGTATTGGAAAAGAGGGGCTTCAAGGCGGACAAGGGGCACCACGACCGGGGCAACATTCATTTCGAGGAATATTGGAGCTAACTAAACTTTCGGGGCCTCGGTTTTCATGGCCAGGGCCACAAATTCCCCAAAGCTCCCACGGATGGGCCAGCCTCATGCAAACAGAAACGGTTGGCAACTACCGCCTTGTCAAACATCTGGCAACTGGTCAGACCAGCCAGGTGTACGAGGTTGTTGAAAGCGGATCCAGCCGTCATCTGGCAATGAAATTACTGCTTCCCGAGAAGGTGGGCGATGTCCAAGCCCGGGGATTACTCCTGCACGAGGCAGAAGTGGGCCTGAAGCTGGCCCATCCAAACATCATCCGCATTTTTCATGTCAACAAATCCAAGGAAAACCCGTTCTTTGTGATGGAGTATTTCCAGGCTGGCAGTATTCGCCTGCGCCTACAACGCAAGGAAAAAACCTACTTCGTCGAAAAGGGACAGGAACTACTGAAGCAGGCAGCGACCGGTTTGGCTTTCATGCACTCCGAAGGTTGGGTGCACAGGGATATCAAGCCGGACAACATCCTGGTAAACAACGCGGGCGAGGTAAAATTGATCGATTTCGCCATCGCCTGTCGAATTCCCTCGGGGCTAGCCAAGTTGCTTGGTAGAAACCCCAAGGCCGCTGGAACACGCAGCTACATGTCACCGGAACAAATCCGCGGCCAACACATCGACGGCCGGGCGGACATCTACAGTTTTGGCTGCATGTGCTACGAGATCGGAACACTTGGGAAGGTACCGTTCACCGGAAACAGTAACCAGGACCTCCTCACGCGCCAAATCAGGGACAAGCCGATCTCGCCGGAAATCCAAAACCCGGAAATAACCAAGGAGTTCGCCGGTTTGGTGATGCGCATGCTCGAGAAGAAACCTGAAAACAGGCCCAAGGATTTCCACGAGGTTCTGATCGCATTGCGGTCACTCCAGATTTGGAAATCCCCACAGCCCGGCAAGTAGTTTGACCACCGAAAAGGGAGGCACAGCCATGGCCAAGACAGCAAGTCTTCCGTTCGAAACAGACATTTGCGACATGGAAAACCTGCTGGCAAACCTGGAAACCAGGACCGGCAAAAACCTTCCGGCAGAGGAAGAGATCCGCCGAATTCGCAAGGAGTTGGTGGCCCTGAAAAAATTGCGCTACGGGAATTTATCCGCTTGGGAAACCGTACTCGTCAGTCGCCATCCAGACCGCCCCCAATTCATGGATTACACCCGGCTCGCCTTCGAGGATTTCACCGAGTTGCACGGGGACCGCGCGTTTGGGGATGACAAGGCCCTTCGGTGCGGTCTGGCGCGGATCGGCGAGACCAAATTGGTGTTGATGGGTCACCAAAAAGGCAAAACCTTGGCGGAGCGCCGGGAATGCATGTACGGATGCGCCCACCCGGAGGGCTACCGGAAAGCCATCCGTTGCATGAAATTCGCAGAAAAATTCAAGTTGCCGGTGGTGTGTTTGATCGACACCCCCGGGGCATTTCCTGGAATCGGATCGGAGGAAAGGGGTATCGCCCAACTGATCGCGGACGCGCTCAAGGAAATGGCAATCCTGGACACGCCAATTATTTGCGTGGTGATCGGCGAAGGCGGATCGGGAGGTGCGCTAGGCATCGGCATCGGCGACCGCATTGCCATGCTGGAGCACGCCTACTACTCGGTGATTTCCCCGGAAGGTTGCGCTGGAATCCTATGGAAGACCGCAACAGAAGAGACAAAACCCAAAGCTGCGGAAGCTTTGCGCCTGACCTCTAAAAACTGCCTGAACCTGAAAGTAATCGACGAAATCCTGCCGGAACCCTTGGGGGGCGCCCACCGGGACCAGAAGGAGATGGCGGGAACCCTGAAGGCATTCATCCTGCGCTCCATCCGGGAATTGAAAACCTTGAAGGGAGGCGCGCTGGTGGAAACCCGCTACGAAAAATTCAGGAGAATGGGTCAGTTTCTGGAAGGTACAACAGCCTGATACGCGAAACAGGGCCCCCCCGCAATAAGGTCAACTTTAATGCAACATAAGACATATTATCGGACACTAAATCAGATCACCCTGGGTGGCGGGGAACCGTTGGGCCCCATCGTCCAGTGTCCGATAATCATCATTATGTTGCACTAATGGCCCAGGGCTGCCTCGTGGCAAATCTTGCTTGTTTTCAAGGGGTTTTTGCGTGGTGGATGGCGCCCGGGATCCCTGTTACAGTCGATCCGTAACCGGTTCGCCCGAAGGCGCGATTTGAAGTATTTCCGAGGTGTCGGTTCACATGGAACCATGCAAGGCTCTACATCTCGGAATGGCCGGCCTGGGAATGATTTTTGAGGAAACTTACCTCCCGGTTTTCCTCGCATGCGCCCGAAAGCCCATTTGGATTCCTGGTGCCGGTCCGGTCAATTGCCGATTGGATCGCCTTTACAGTCGGACTGGTACCCGAGGCTCGAGAATCCTGGCCAAACACGGCAAGGACTTGGGAAATCCCGAGAACCATGCGACAAATGGCCCTGCCCTTCCCGGCCTCGAGCGCCTGAACGC
>Ga0169931_10002186_pt1 | contig 31976 bp, 44 predicted proteins | sample Kivu_15m_20L_FD_129675 | JGI IMG/M metagenome (GOLD analysis project Ga0169931, IMG submission 129675) | Freshwater microbial communities from Lake Kivu, Western Province, Rwanda to study Microbial Dark Matter (Phase II) - Kivu_15m_20L... | ecosystem: Environmental > Aquatic > Freshwater > Lake...
CTCCTTGTGGACCTACTGCACCTTGTGCACCTGTACTTCCCGCAGGTCCAGTTGGTCCTGTTGCTCCTTGTGGTCCTACAGCACCTGTGGCTCCTTGTGCTCCTGTAGAACCTTGTGGTCCTGTTGCTCCTTGTGGACCCACCGCACCTGTGGCTCCTTGTGCTCCTGTAGAACCTTGTGGTCCTGTTGCTCCTTGTGCTCCTGTATTACCCTGAGCTCCTGTATTACCCTGAGCACCAGTGGGACCCGTAGCACCTTGTGGTCCTACCGCTCCCGTCGCACCTTGTGCACCAGTGGCTCCCTGTGGTCCCGTGGCTCCTTGTGGACCTACGGCTCCAGTCGCTCCTTGAGCTCCTGTTGAACCCTGTGGGCCTGTGGCTCCTTGAGCTCCAGTATGTCCCACAGCCCCTTGAGCTCCTGTCGCACCCTGTGCTCCAGTTGCTCCCTGTGGTCCAACATTCCCTTGTGCACCAACATTACCTTGTGCACCTTGTGGTCCTGTAGCTCCTTGGGCACCTGTGTGTCCTGTATCTCCCTGAACTCCCGTCGCCCCTTGAGCACCGGTTGCTCCCTGAGGACCGACATTACCTTGAGCACCTGTATCTCCAACAGGTCCTTTAATTCCTTGTGCACCAGTTGGTCCCACTGCACCTTGAGCCCCCGTATTTCCTTGGGCTCCTTGTGGTCCCACAGCACCTTGTGGACCAACATTACCCTGAGCTCCTGTATTTCCTTGGGCTCCTTGTGGTCCCACAGCACCTTGTGGTCCAACATTACCTTGAGCTCCTGTGTTTCCTGTAGTTCCAGTATTACCCTGTGCACCTTGTGGTCCCACAGCACCTTGAGCTCCAGTTGGTCCTTGAGCTCCTGTATCACCTGTTGCACCTTGGGCCCCTGTGTTTCCCTGAGCTCCCTGTGGTCCTGTTGCTCCCGTTGGTCCTTGAGCACCTGTGGGTCCTATGGTACCTTGAGCACCTGTTTTACCTTGAGCACCTTTGCTTCCCTGAGCCCCTGTTGGTCCAACCGCCCCTGTAAACCCTGTAGGTCCTTGAGCACCTTGAGCTCCCTCAGCGCCCTGAGAACCCGCAATTCCTGTAGTTGGTCCTATCCAATTGGCAGTTGCGTTGATTACTTGTGTAGAACCCATCGTGAGATTATCGATGACGTTAACTGAGTACATAAGTAATTTACTTTCACAAGCACTTATCGTCATTATATTAGCGGAAGTACTAGCTGAGAAATTCAAAATTGGCTGATAAGAACCATTAGGTAAACAATCGTAAATTCTAACTCTGATAGGAGCATCTGACGACTCATTGATAAAATCAATGAAAGGGATTCTGTCAGCAGTTCTTGAAATGCTATTACTCGGTCTTATTAATATATTTTCACCCATCAATTAAACTCGTATTTAAATAAATATTTTGAGTTGGATTTATATTGTTAATACTTTTAGATATTATTGGGTAAATTTTTAACCTACTCATTAATCAATAAATATAACGGAATGAATATTGAAGGACATACTCATAAAACAAAAAAAATAATGGTGAATCGTCTCGCAGAACTAATATGTAAAACAATTGGTGAAGAGTATTCAACCAAAATTAAAATTGTTGATTGTGAAAATTTTTTGGTGATAAAAGGTTGCACAACTTCTAAGGATATTTTGGACCTAAATGAAATAAAAAAAATGTTTGTTGAGAAATTCCACACTGAATCCGAAGATTTTTCAATTGGCAATACAATTGATTTAATTCAGTATGATGTCAAATTGGAGGAAACAACCAAATTAGTTTTTGAGTTTCATAATTATGATAACTTAGTACCTACCAAATGTCTTTCTGATTTTCAAATTGAACCAATAACATTTGACTCGGATTTCCCATTCGGATACTCATATAAACAAGGTAAATCCCTATATTATTACGCCAAACATATCGCGTTCAATTTACAATCCAAATATAGTAGGGACAAATTTACTATGTGTATTTCAAAGGAAAATGTCGAGGAAAATATTGAGGTATATGTTGACTCATGTCAAACTGAAAATGAATCAATAAAATCCTCAATCTTGGATGCGTTTGACTTCAATTACACGTCGTTTGAAAAAAGTTTAGATAACTCAGATTGGTGGGTGCTAATCTCAGAGAATTTAGACCCATCAGTTGTAAAATCTCTCAACGAAGATTTAATAATATTCTAAAGAAGGTGTTTTTTTACGATATCTAGAGCTTCGTTCAACTCATTATAATTTCTCTCAGGTGCGTAAAGATATGACTTGTGGTCTTTCTCGTCCCCCTCAATTATCAGAAGGGCGGGAATCATATCATTATTGGTAATTTTTGAGTAAGTGTCATACTCACTTTCGTGCTCATGTATGTCTCTATCGTGGAATTGTAGATTTTCGTCTTTCAACATCTTTTTAAAATCCTCACAAAAAGGACAACCTTTCATCGTATAAACTATGACATTTACGTTTTTCATTTTCAATCTTTTAGTAAATTGAGAACTTCAGGTGCGGTCATCACACCAGGTTTAGAAAAAACCTCTTGTCCTCCCTTGAAAATTTTTATTGTAGGAACACTACGAATACCTAATTCCGAAACCACAAATTCTTTATCGGTATCTATGTCGAATTTATAAATTTGATATAATGGAGTTGTCACAGATTCCTTGATTAATGATTCACTAACTTTTTCTAAATTGAATAACATAATCTTACAAGGTCCACACCATGTAGCATATAAGTCCAAAACAAAGTTTTCTTTGTTATTAATTTTTTCTATCAATTGTTCTGTTGTTAGTTGTTGCATTATTGAGGTTTTTCGATTTGATTTATAAAAAATATTAATTCTTTGTAATTCTCGGGTAAATAATAAATATCCATCGACCAATCTTTATCTTTTTTCAACAAGTGGATATAAAATGGTTGAGGTGTTTCCAAAATAATCTCGGTATAATTGGTTTTTTTATTCTTGTCGAAGTTCGAAACAGAATAAACAATGGCATGTTTTTTTTGGAGAAGTTTTGAAATAAAGGTATCTTCTCTGTCATATGAATTCATTATGGATAATGAACCAACTTTATTCTCCAATTTTATAATGAAATCTGGTCTCATTCTTAGAAAATCATAGGTAAGTTCATTTCATCGTCAATAGCCTGATAACTCCATACCAATTTGCCATTCTCATCAAAATGTGTGTCGGATTTGAGCTCGACCCCATTAGCACATTTCTTAGTTAACTGGTAGGTCTCGAATTTTTTATCCTTGATTATATTATTCACCATACCATCCAAAATTTCCAAAGATTTGTCCCAATTTTCATCGGCCGGTCGATTATATTTTGCCCGAGTCTGAACTCTGTCTAAGTGAACAATGTCTGAATTTTTCAAATAAACTATTCTATATTCAACTGTCAACCTATCTAATGAATTTTCTTCCCCTCTCCGAAGTGAAATAATAAACGAGGAGGGATAACCAATGTATGTTCTCACACAATTTGATTGGATGGAACTTTCTTCATTGTAATCATTTGTATTTGATAATAACGTTGGGAAATAACTTAACCCACTTTCTTCAAAGTTTTTGATTGAATCAAAAAATATTTTGGGATATAATCTCTGATAATTTCCCTTTTTGTAAAAAGTAAGTTTGTCTACCCAATCCAAATGTTCTCGATTGAGTTTCCTATAATCCAACCCATCAGATTTCCATTCGACTTCGGTATCCCCATATCTTTTGAGATTAACATAAAATCTAAAATGGTCTCGAAGTGTCCAACCGTCAATCTCATTCAAATTATTGAATGATTTATAAACCAAAAAAGCCTTCTTTTTTTCTTTGGAAGATGAATGTTTGTTAAATTGTTCTATGACAAACTTTTCTAAATTGAACTGAACTTTGTTATTTAAAATATTTCTCAAAAGTTCTTCGTCTTGATTAATCCAATCAGTACCGAAAAGTTTGATACCTGTTTTGTAATTTTCAATGTTGATATCTTGAACGGTGTGTAATACTTTTTTTATTTTTTTTCCATGAATATTGTTTTGAGACATGAAAGCATCCACAATTTTGTTATCCATTTTTTTAAGTAATAACCTGAAATCTTTAGTTATGAATTTGGAATATATTGGAAAATTATTCGGGTATTTGATATTTTTTTTATCTAAATAATATTTTAAAAGTCTACTTGGGAGGGTCAACCCTTGGATTCCTCCGTCTAACTTATCCATGAAAATTCGGGAGGCGTCTATAACAATTTGCGAATTTTCATCCACTTGATATTGTATTAAATCATTTCTGAGACGTATTTTGAATGCTCTGAAAGATTCCTCCAAAAAGGAATTACACATAATTTTTTTTAATACCTTTTTTTTATTTTGGTAGTTTGTCATCTCCCCGAAATAAATGTTTCCAGTTTTTCTGTTAACAGTTATAAACCTCATGTTTCTCTTGAGTTTAAAATAAAATTTACCGGGTCGTCTTGAAAAATTTTTCTGGAATACTTTGAAAGATACTTTGTCACCTTTCTCCTCTACAACTACTGTGGTGGTATCCTGCACCACAAAAAACAAAGGATTTTTTATGTTTTTTTTGAAACTCTCTTCGTCTTTAAAAAGTGAAATTGGGTTAAATATTACGTGAGTTCCGTCAAATTGTTCCGCCAAAGTCTCAGATATTTGAGAGCGGTCGCGATTTTCTTGACAATAATAGGAGTTAAAAACTTGCCTATAGAGAATTTTATCTTGCATAAAATGAAAAATAGTAAACTTAATTAATTAAGACAAATAACTCCGAAGGGTGTAGATTTGAAAACTCGTTCATCAAGGATTTCTTCGGACTTATTTTTTCTATTCAACTCTACACAGATTTCGATGATTTGTTTTTGAGTGAGAACTACGTTCAATCCCTCCTCCAAATTGAGTGAAGCTCTCTCACGGATTTTTTTATAGAAATCCTGTTCCATTTCTTTTGGAACCAAATTGAGAAGGTCTTTGGGATTGGTTTTGAAAAATTTGATGAAGTTGTTTAAGTAAATTTCCAAATCAACATTCATATATTTTGTTTAAGCGGGTTGAAAATCTAACATGTAATTACCCAATTTGGACTTAGCTTTCTTTTTGATTTTTTCAGGTATCACCACATTTTCACTTCCTTTTGTGTTGAGGAACATGAGGTTTGGCATATCAGCAATACACTCAGGAACGGTTTTCAATTGTGGATTGTTCATGAGAGAAAGGAAATTCAAATTTTTTAAATCACAAATTGCATCAGGTAGAGAATCAATACAATTATCAAAAAGGACGAGTTCCAAATTTTTAAATCTTTTAATTGAATCAGGGATTTTAATAATAACCCCGTTCTTATCGTTATTTCTGATTTGAATCTCACTAAGTGTGTCAGGTTGGGAGTTGATTAACTCTTCAAGTCCGTAAAGTGCGATGAATTTTCCAACGTTTCCACTGTTAAAACCATTAACTTTAAGACTAGTTCCACCTGAATCAGTGAGACCTTTCGCAAATCTTGGTTTGAACATCGGTTTAAGTTCTTGCCAAGGACCGTTCAATTTTTCAATAATATCGAATCTGTGGTCGTGTCTATCCATATAAGAGTCAGTCTCAAAGTTAATCTGATATCTTTCCATTGGTAATCCTGTTGTGTGTGAAACATTTGGGTCGCTTGGATTATAAATAACATAAAGCGGTCCCTTACCGACATAGTACTCGAAATGTGAAAGACCTGGCGCTGAAGTACACCATCTTGTCTCTTGGTTGTTACCTCCGTAGAAACAAGCGGCCTCCTTTCCTGTTGGTCCTTTATCGGAAATTTCAACCACTCTAAGAGTTGGCGTATCAAATACTAACTTCCCACCAGGATGTACGATTGCAGACTTTCTTTCGGCTTTTGTGGTAGAGGCGATTGTTAGGTCAAAATCTTTTACAGCATTGTATAGTTGTTCGGGTGTTAGATTTTGAATTTGTCTTTGTTCAAGAGGTAATTTTCCTTTGAATCTTTCGTACTTCTTCAAATCCTCGGTAATCTTGTAAAGGTCTTCAATAAATCTATCCTGAAGCATCTTTAATTCTCTTGGATAGTTAGGGTCACCAAGTTTAGTTTCTGTTGGTATTTTCAAAAAGGATTTAACAATCCAATCTACATACTTACCCGCTTTGACTTTCTCCAATTCTTTTTCATCCTGAGTAGATAAATCCACGTTGTTGAGACGAGTAGTTGGGTCAGCTTGAACCAAAAGGTCAAATACTTCCTTTGATAAAAGAGGTTTGATTTTCTTACCCTCTTTATCTTTGGTAGGTTTTGTGAGCTTTTCAAGTTTGATTTGATAGTTCGAAGCTTCTACAATCAATGTTTTCAATAATGAAGTGAATTTCATTCAGAACGATTTAATAATAAATATTAAGGAACTACAAAAATAATTAATAATTTAATATCAATAGCTCTTCACCCAAATTTTGTTTTACACCTTTTTTTGCTGCGGCCGCTTTTACAAATTTTTTCCTCTCCCACCTGAATCTATCTATTGGAAACCATTGATGTAATAAATCAAATTCATAATATGAAAGACTGAATTTACTTTGAACTTGATTCAAAACTTGAGCGAGTCTTTCGTGGTCTCCTCTATCGAAGTCGTGGTTGGAATAGTAGTTTTCAGTTTTCCAATATGGTGGGTCTGAGTAAATGTATGTAGATGGTGAATCATACTTTTCAATGACTTGTTGAAAGTCCATATTTTCAACGTTAGAAATTTTTAGAAAATGAGTTATCCATTTAGGATTTGATAACTTGTCTCGGAATGCCAAATACTTCGAACGGTATTTTCCTTTCAAGTCAATAAAAGATGAGTTTTCAGGTTTACTTCCACTGAACACTTGAGTCACAATGTAAACATATTTTGCAGCAACCTCGTAATCGGGATAGTTCATAGTAAATCCTGTGGAAAAAATCTCAGATTGGAAGTCTTGGAATCTAGATTTATATAATGGGTCGGTTATTGAAACCCCGAACTCCTGAACAGGAATCGAATCCAAAGCTCTTTGGAGCTCAGCGGGATTTTGAATACATGAAAATAAATTATAATTCAATGGATTCAAGTCGTTGTACACAACTCTTCTCAAATTTGGATATTTTTCCAAGTCCATGTTGAAAAAACACCAAAACATACCTCCAAAGGTCTCGACGTATGTTTCCATATCTCTTAGATAGTAATCCACTATCCATTTACCAATTTTGGATTTACCCCCTATATAACTCATTGCCATTTGCTAACTTTTTCTATATTTTTGTTTATTTTTTATAATTTCTATCACACTATCAAATATAATTTTTTTTCTATGTAAAAACAAAGTAGAGTCTTTGTAAAACCCTTTGTAAATTTTTTCTATATCGGCCATACTAGCCCAACCAATAAAATTATAATCTTTATTTTTGGGACCATAAAGTTTATTTTCATTCACCCCAAACAAATGTCGCATCCTTTTATTAATTGTGTTCAAAAAATTAGTTGATGCTCCAACGAATCTCAAATCACCCCTTTGTGAATTATCTCTCTTATCCTTATTAATTCTTATACATCCGTCTCCATCAAAATATCCTCTTATAAAATGCCTTTCGAGACCTTCTTCAATTTTTGGATATTTCAAATTAAATGTTTTATTTTGAATCAGACCTATTGATTCTAAATCATTAATAATTTTTTTACCTGAAAATCCGACTTCACACATATCTCTTTGTCCATGATTCCAAACACTCATTTCACCGCAGATACACTTAATAAAGTCTTCGAGAATATGTTTGTCTTTTTTATGTAGTTTTAACACTAACCTATACCTGAAATTTTTATAATCGTTAATCAGGCAACCATCAGAATATATCAACCCCAAGAAATATGCCTTGTCTTCGGAATCAATATTCTCAAAATATTTTTCATCATAACCTTTTTTTTTCATAATATTCTTTGACTAACTTTTGTATAAATCTTGAGACACTTTTCTCCTCCGTTTTCATCTTATCAAAAAGATGTCTGTCAATACTAATACCGTATTTGACTTTTTTATCAGAGTCTTTTTTTATTGGTCTACCTATTTTCCCCATATCTTATAAATATGAGGAAACATAGTAAAAGTGCGTTGAAAAATATATTATTTATAACAATTTTTGTAAGGTCTACAGGAAGCTTTTTGGGTGAATCCCATTTCAGAACATGGTGTGGATTTACAATACGATTGACTATACTTTCTTTTCTTTTTAAATTTTTTTTCCTTTTCTTCCACAAATTGATGGATTACTCTTCTTATAAGTTGTTCAGAAATCATATTTATAAATACTATGCAAAAAAAAGAATGTAATACTTGTAAAAAAATTAGTATGTCTACAGTCCGAAACAGAATTCTTTTTTCGGGAGCACTGATTATGACTGTTTTTGTTGCTGGTATTTATTTTTTAGTAAAGTGGGTATCATCACTTTTTTAACCTTTCCTCTCAAACCTCACGTGAAGTTTCACGTACATATCCCCCCCACTAAATCCTTTACCACGTAGTCTCAATGGTTTTGACGTGTCAAAAATTTTAGGTGCCGGAACCGACAACTCACCATCAGGGTGAGGTATGGTGTATTTCTCAGAATTCATGGTTTCAGAATCCAAAATGAGAGTATAAACTAAATCACTATTGATTTTTTCGAAATTATCTTTTGGTTCAAGTTCTATTTGTATTACCAAGTCTCCATAGTCCCCTCCCCTGAAGTCACCGAATTCAGGTATTTTGACAAACTGTCCGTTGTCAATTCCCACGGGTAGATTTATTCTAATCTGATTCTGTGTAGATTTTGACCCCTTTCCCTGACAACTAAAGCATCTTGATATCAAATTATACCCCTTACCTTGACATTGAGGACAAGCGGTTCTTACTTGTTGAACCATAAATCCAGTTCCGAATGTTTTGATAACGAACCCTGACCCCTCACAAAAATCGCAAATCCTTTGGTCCCCTCCTGTACCATTACAGGAACCACAATGAGAGTCCCTGAAGTAAATTACATTTTTTGAATCTCCTCGATAAGATTCTAAAGGAGAAATACTGACCTTGATAATTTTGTCGGGAGCTTGTTTTCTTCTGAATTGTTGAGGTGGTCCACCGGTGAACATGTTATTAAAGAAATTTTCGAAGGGAGTTCCCCCATACGGATTTTTTCTTTGTTTGTCGTATTGTGTTCGTTTTTGTTTGTCCCCAAGTGATTCGTACGCCTCATTTATTTCTTTAAATTTTTCAGCTCCATCAGGGTTAACATCAGGGTGATACTTTTTTGATAAGTTTCTGAAACTTTTCTTGATATCCTCTTCACTTGCATTCTCTTCAACTTCTAAAATTTTATAGTAATCTTTCATTATGTCTAATTATGCGGTCGTTATATTCAAGGATAAATCATTGAAAAAAATACTAAAGGAATTTATCACTTTTAAAAAAGCCAAGACCTTCTTCAATGATTTGTTGAAGAAGTCTGATGAAGTATTATTCGAAGTTTATTATGAAAACGGGAAACCTTGTAGATTCGAAATCGCTTTGATAGAAAACTCAAATTCAAAACTGATTCCTGTTTATTTAACCGATGAGATGGGAAGGAGTAAAAAAGTAAAACTTGAAGAATCAGGTCGCACAATATCAGAAATTTCACTTTACAAAAAAGAGGAAAAAATATTTGATTTAAACCAAAATAAAAAAATATTCTCAGAGGAGTTTTTAAAAAAATATCTTAAGGGAGATAACGTGAAACTTATTTCTTCACTGAATAATAAAGTCATTTTACAAAATGATGATGACATCAAATTATTCAGCTTGAAAAACGAATCTGAGGTCGTCAGGTTTTTGGATTTTCTAACCTCATATCTACAAAAAAATAAAAGGAGAGATTGTCTGATTGTGAAAGACAATTCAACTGCACAGAAAAAATACTTGTTGGAACTATTGTCAAAAAATGGTATCGATAAAAAAATTCTTTACAGGAAAACAACTACTCACCCTCGGTAGTATTCTCTTTCTTTTCATCTAAGACGAAATGGAATTCTGTTCCTGATATATCTATTGAAAATTGTTTGTGATGTCTGTCAATCTCTCTGAAATGCGAGATTACGGGTTGGTATTCCTCTTTTTCGAGTTCAAAAATAATCGTTCCTTTACCTTTGAAAAGGGTTTGAACGGACTCTGCAATTAAAGCCAATTTTTCTAATGTCCCAATATCATTATTTTTATTTTTTTCCATAGTGATAGTTTTGGCTCGGTGATAAATAAGTCCTCTTTTTTGAACTTTTTTATTTCGTTAATATACTTTTTCTTTTGAACATCAACCTGAACTTCGTCTTTGACTTTTTCCTTATTCAGCCAATTCAAGAGTTGTTGGTTCTTCAGACTTTCCTGACTCATAATCATTCAAATTTGGGATATCCTCTTCGATTTCAAAATCGAAATATAATTTTTGAAGAGTATCTAAGTCGTTTTTTTCGAAAGTTTTTTTCAACTCTTCTATTGTGTGTTTGAATAAAATCTCTTTTTGTTCCTTTTCCTTGTTCAATTTGATTATTTTATTAATCTTGGCTAACGTTTGAGATATAGACTGTTCGTTGAGAGGACAAACAAATGACAACCCTTTTGTTTCATTTGTCTCTGAATTGAATGGAACGGTTTCCGTAGTCTCCAACATACTTTTCGGAATTGACCACTTCAAAGGGAATAACAAATCTATACTTAGGTAATCTTTCAATTTTCTAATTGAAAATAAGTAATCACTAAATGGGGCAATATTTTGATAAAAATTCATTTGAAACTGATGTAGGTTATAATGTAGCTTATTGAACTAGCTAAGATTATAAGTTCCCTGTTATCCAAAATGAACCTTTTGGGTGTTTTGGATGACAGGGCTCCTATAAATTTACCAGTAAACTTCGAGAATACTAGTATTGCAAATACAAATATGAAAAAAAATACAGATTCTGTATTATGCATTTGGTTCTGTTTTCTTGTGGTCCAAGATTTCTCCTCTGAACTTCTGGAGTAATGCTTTCAACTCTTGAGCAGTTTTTCTAGCTCTGGTACCCGCACTTTTATTTCCTTTGTAGAATTTTGTTGCATCTACAGAAAGAACTTCAGTCAATTCTTTGATTTGTTCTAATGTTTCCATCTTTGAAAATTGTTTAAGTTTATTGAAGTAAAATATAATTTTTTATGTCTGGTTGTAAATACAACGAGGATTTATTCAATTTAGATTTTTTTCCATCAACTTGTAAATCTCAGTCATAATCTCCAAATCAGATTTGCTGAATGGTTTGTCTAAACTGAAGACCTCATCCAAAAAACTCGGAATGGCGTCTTTAATTTTTTTTTGTCCTGGTATGTAAAAGGTATCAAAGTAAAACTTCCTAAAATAATTTTTATGTTCTCCTTCTTTGTTAAATTTTACATTTTCTTTTTCGAAATCCTCAAGGGTTTTGTTCCAGCACCATTCAAAGTGTTCTTTTTTATTATCCTCGGATAGATTAATTTTTGTTTCGTGATTATCCTCCTCAAAGTAGGTATCAGAAACCCTTATATTCAGAGACTTAAAAAAGTCTCCATATAGTTCAACTTTTTCAAAGTTCATATTGTTGATGTTGAACCATACCAATACCTCTTCTTTAGGAATAGGTTTAGATACCCAATTAAAAAAATTCTCCATAGAGTTCATCTATGGAGAATATAATAAATTAGAATTATTTGTGAATTTTTACTGAGTCTTTTTGTTATAACCTATCAAACTCTTCATTTTTTCCATTTCCTCACTGATAAGTTTTTGTGAAATATCATCTTTTGATTCAAGTTGATTCACAATTTTTTCAGCTTTACCTGTTGAACCCTTTCTGATACTTTTCAATGAACCAGTCATTACATCAGTTCCGTTTACATCTACAGGTTGTGGTTGTCTCTTATATGAAACATTCATTTGCTCCGCACCATAAAGATTGTCTTCAAAATTCTTCATGAATCTATCCCCTACCTCACTTGGAACAACATTTCCCAAAGCTTTTCCATCTTTATCTTTAGTAGCATTTCCAGTTGTAGAATCCCCTTTCAAATATTTCTCAATTTTTTTATCATCAGGTTTGATTTCATCATACACCAAATTAGTCATTCCTGGAAAGGCAAAAGCCTCGATATACTCATCAACCGCTTGAGATGGATGGTATTTCATTGTCTTCTCTTTCATTTTACTGAGTGAGTAATTACTCTCAGGAAAATTTTCAGGAGATTCATTGAATTCACCATTCGAACCTGCCTTAACATATTCTTTCATCTTCTTAACAACCTGTTTTGCATAATCGTCGTTCTCTTTTTTGTCAGCCTTTAATACTTTTTCTGTTTTCTTGAGACCTTCAGGTTTTTTATCACCTATATTATTTTTTTCAGCCTTGTCTTTTACTTTTTTCTGTTCCATAACAATACTCTCTATCATGTCGATAAGTTCGTCTTCGGTTAATCTCAAACCCTCTTTAACCGCAGCTTTTCCTTTACCTTTCCAACCTTGTTTTGCTCTTTTAGCAAAATATAGTTGACTCATTTTAGTTCTATCTTTCTCAGGTACTTTATCACCCTCGTCTTTTTTCTTCTCATTCTGAGCTTTGAGTTTTTTGATATGTGCGTTGAGTTGAGCAATACTCATGTCCGAATATTCACCAGTTTGTTTAACATCTACATCTCCTTCCCACTTTTCGCCCATTTCTTTTCTTTGTTTTTTGATATCAGAATAAACTCCGATGACTTTGGATTTTCTACCATCGAACTCGTCTCTTTTCTCTTTGGGTTCAGTCTTGAAAGTTTTTCCTCCGACTTCAAATGTTGGTTTACCTTCTTCTCTTGCCTTTTCCAACTCACCAGTGAATTCATTACCTTCCTCAGTCTCACCGTCACCCTCTGACATTGATTTCATAACCCTTACTTTCATAGGACCGAATTTATCTCTATACACGTTAAAAAATTTCTTTCCTTCATCACCAGGGGCGAACCATCTAGTTTTCTCACCAAATTTCTGATACATAGGTTCAAATTCATCAAATTCTTCTTCATCATAATCAAAATCAAAACCACCCTTGTGTTCATAATCTTTTTCGTCATACCAACCATGCTCATCACCGAATGAACCAAAAATTTTATTAGTTATGTCTGCTTTCATTTTATTATCCGCAAGACCTTTACCAACATAAGTTGGTTCTTGGTTTGATAATTCTTCTGCAGATTCTTCAGCAGCCTCATCTCCTTCGTAATCACCTGGAGTTGATTCGTTTTCATCAGCGTAAAAAAATTCATCCATTTCTTTTTTACCATGTTTCTTTTTTCTTAACATCTTAAAGTCTTCGGCATCAATCTTTCCGTTTTTATTTTTATCTAATTTTTTTTGTCCTCCATGAAGTTCTTCATCTACATGAATTTCTGTCCACTCTCCACCCTCCTCTAATCTTTCAAGGATTGTTTTACTTTTGGATTCAATTTCCTCTTTTAGAATCTTGGAAATCATTTTGTCTATGTTTTGTTCAAAATTTTTCATTTGATTTTTTTTATATAAATATCTTTATTCAGCGTTTAATTTTGGAATATTCAAACTCGAGAATTGTTTTTATTACATCCTCACTGATGTTGTGTTTTTGTGAAACATTCTTAATTGCTTCTTTTACCGACTCATTTTTTGATAGTTTCAAAGCATTGATATCTCCTTGATTACAATAAGGAAACTTGGTGCATTTTTTCTTAACTTTTACAAAAGCTCCACCTGGATATTGTGTTTTTCTACTTGGACCCCAATCTTTCTTTTTTGTGGACTTGGCCCACATTGCAGGTGATTCGTATCCTCCAACTGACCCCGATGTAGTAGCTTCAGTCGTTTCTCCTGGCGTTTCTCCCATCATACCCATGGCTCCTATGGCGAGTCCCTCTTTAATTTTTCCCGGTGTCTCAGCAAAACTTTTTTTCAAAAATTCGCTATCTTTGAAGGCTATAGGTCCTGAAAAAGCACCCGCCGAACCTGAGCTTGTTGCTTCAATGGTTTCTTTCTTTTCTATTTTTTTCAATTTGGAATAGTAATTTGGGTCTTCTGATAAATGGTCCATTACAATTTCCGTTGCTTTAGAAACGTCTTTCGTATGTTCTTTTTCGACTTTTAAACCTTTTTCAAACTGAGACTTCAAATGGGATAACATCTTCACGATTTTGCCCTTGGATGTTGTATCTTTTGAGTCGTCGTACGCATGTTTCATAGTCAAATCCTTGAGAGTTTTTTTATCTGCAAGTCCACCTTTTAATTTTTCCTCCTCTCTCATTTCCTTTGAATACTTGTTCATGTCTTGCATTAAAGTTTGAGATTGTTCACCCCCAACTTTGGACATGTAATTATTTACCAAACCTTTTTTGAAAATATCTTTACTAGTATCCATTTTTTAAGCGTTTTTTAATCTTGGTTCCCAATAACTCCTGTTTTGCCACATAAATTGGTAAAACTCTCTGAACATTTTTACGGTCAACTCTTTGATTTCACTCTCGAGTTTACCTCTTTTGATTTCTTTTTGGATTTTGTCCATGAGTTTATTTTCGTATTGCGAAATTGTCGAGGACTCCATAAAGTCTCTAATTTCTTTACGAACAATTCTTTCTATTTCTTTTATTTCAGAGTTGGTTAATGCCATTACTTTGTAATCATTAAAAATCCTAAAACGAGTATTACTCCCGTACCGATTATTGATTTGAATTTACCTTTGACTTTTTCTTTTTTCAAATCAAACTCCAATTTCTTGGAATACTTTTCCATAATCTCAAACTTTTGTTTTTCGGAACTGATGATGTTCTGATAATTGTCTTCTTTGAGTCTTAGGGTATTGATAATTGAATCTTTCAGAATAACTTTCTGTTCAGTTTGAACGAGTTGTTCTTCAGTCAATTTGAGTTGTGCTTTAGCGGAGTCTCCACTAATAACGTCCTTCATTATTTGTTTTACAACAGGTATTGGAAAACACTTCACATTACTTGTTGTATCTGTCTGTGAAAAAACTGTCAAGCTCACGAACAGTAAGCTTGTCAACGCTATTAATCTTTTCATGATAAATTTCTTTTACGATGGTCTTTTGACCCTTTATTTTTCCGATGTGAGCATCCACCTCTTTTATTTCTTCATTGAAATCGGATATTTTATCTTCCAGTTTAAGATTGTCTTCGTGGAGTTGCTTGATTACCGAATTCAATGAATCAAGTTGTGCCTTTTGACTGGCAGCCATTTTAACGTTAGGAGTCAAAAAGAAAACTAAATAATAAAGGACGAACAATCCAACTAAAACTTTAATGATGGATTTGTAATTTGCTTTGATGAAATCTAAAACTTTATACATTTTCTTCTCTTGTTTTTTTCCTTCCCGCCATAATTTTAGCCCATTTGGATTTGAATTTCTCAAAGAAGGATTGAAGTTTATTTAGTGTATCGAGTAAGTCTTGGTCCACTTTAATCATGTTCCCTTGGATATAAATTCCACTGTCCTCACCAATTGAGAACATGAAATCAATATTCTCATCAATTAATTTTCCTGACCACTGAACGTTATTTGGATAAACATCAAGTGTGTTGAAATCAACTAAGTCAGAAACCTCATCAATGAACTCATCCATTGTTTGTTGGAAAGCAATTTTATCATCACTTGTGATATCCAAATCCGTCTTATACTTTCCATGAAGAGCTAAAATGCCACCTGATACTCTATACTTTTGAACTTTATCATCTGGTGATTTTTTTGCTTCCTCATCTTGGAATGCTTGGTTGTCTTGGTCGATTTTGGTTTCAATGTCTTTGGCAACGTCTATTTGTGTATCAGTTTGGCCGTTGAGGTCTGTTTGCTCAAAAATCATCTTTGATTTTTTCAAAAGTGATTTTATTTCATCGTATCTCTCGTTGTGTATGTTCCTCATTTTCTATTGTTTTTATTAAAGTTTCGAAATTGAAAGCCGGACTCAAGTCTGTATATCTTGTATCAAAATTACTTCTTGAGGATATTCCCTCAAACCGTGTCATACCCTCAATTTTAGTATTGTGTCCGACACAGGTTTTTTGAATTTGGAGTTCATCACACAAATCGGAACAAATTTTACTTGTTTGAATAGTTTGGTCCTCATTGTATGGGTCCCAAAAAAAGTAATCTCTCCACTTTTTTTCGAAAACCTTACCTTTATAAATACTCCGATTCCAGTTAATATAAGAGTCAGAAAGTGGTTTCTTTTCCAACCAACCAAGATTTTCCAAAACAACGACCACAGACTTTGTCCTGATGTTATCCTCCACAAAATAATTGGAATAACCTCTCTCATCGAGGAGTTGAATCACCTCACCCTTTTTTGTAATTAAAAAGTGCGGTATTTTGTCATATCTTCCATTATATCTAAATTTAAGGGAGGTGAGATATTCCCCCACCTCCCTTGATGTATGACAAAGAATTATTTGCTTCTTTTCCTTAGTTTTACCTAAGGGTTTAAAGTTTCCATATTTTTCAAGTCTGAGCATCTCTTTTCAAATAACTCAATCTTTTTTTCTCTCTTTCCTCCTCAGTCTCTGATTTGTTTATTGGTTTCATTCTATTCAACTGCTCCTCCAAATTTTTGAGGTCCTCCTCTGTAGGTATATAAGGTTGAATTATTTCCTCAGATTCGATTTTACCTGCCTTTTTACTGAGTTCTTCTATATCAATGTCTATTGCTCTTCCAGATTTACCCTCCTCTTCGAATTTAACAAGCATGTGTAAAAATGAAAGTGAAATTATGGGTAACATTCCTCCTGCAAACAAAGCTAAGAATCTTTTATGTCCAACGAAGTCGCCAGATTCTACCCCAAGAAAACTTACAACAGGGTCAACCATGTCGACCCAATTTTTGAATAGTTCGGAATTTACATCTATGTAGGAATATGCGAAAAAAACGTTCCCTAAAAATTGAATCAGAGTAACTATTATAAATGGAAAATAAACTTTTCTTCCCATTTGGGCGGCGATAGCCGCTAATGCAGAAAGTGCCGCAATTTCAATACCAATTGACAAATATATTGACCAACTCAATGGGTTGGAAATTCCGTACCAGGTGGTTACGTGAGATATTGAAACAATTGCGACGGTTATAATTGGTACTAAAAATGCCACATAGATGACAGATTTGAAGTTTCTTTGGAACCAATTCATTATTGTTTGTTATTTAATTTTTTTATCTCCTCTTCTATTTCAGTTTGTCTTCTTACGTCCAACAATTTTCTATCTGTAGCTTGAATCATTCTTTTTTCAGCTTCTAAACCTGAAATTTTGAGTTCTCTGCTCAACTCATCTTTTGTGTAAGTTGAATCTTTGATTGCTTTAATCTCTGTTTTGATTTTAGCAATGTCTCTTGCCTCTCCACAACTTTTAAATAAAGTCAAAATTGTGATTACAAAAACGATAATTGTAAAATTATTCTCAATAAATTTTTTCATATTTTTCAATTTTTATTTTTAGGAATTATAATCCACGCCAAACAATAAAATAAAATTATTGGAAATGGAGAGAAAATCATAGCCAAAAACAAAACCCTCCATAATGATGAGTCCGAATTGGTATATTCTGCCAATCCTCCACAAACCCCCCCTATCATGGAGTCTATGGAACTCCTGTATAGTTTTTTCATTTTTTTATATTTTTAGTGCATCCTTAAAATATAAAAGATGTACACTATAAATACACCCTTTAATTGATTTATAGGAAATCGAATAGGATTCCCGTTTCGTTTCGAAGCTTTCGAAGAGCCTTCTCTTTTATTTGACGAACCCTTTCTTTAGTTAAAGAAAAGTCGTTTCCGATATCCTCGAGCGTTCTTGTGTTTCCTGTTAGACCGAAGTAATCCTCGATAATAACTTTTTCACGCTCATCAAGAACGTCTAACATCGATATTAACTTGTCCTTTAAGGTTTGTTCTGTGGACTCACAAGTATCCGCAGCATCAGCATTAGGATTGATTAGAACGTCCATGAGTGTGTCTCCGTCTTCATTGAGTGGACTATCCAAATCTACTGTGTATGGTAGATTGACAAACTTGTCGGGTAATTCAACACCAGCGTTATCCAACTCCTTTTTTGCCTTCTGTAGTTCTTGAACCACATTTACGGGGAGACGTATAGTTCTTGCGTTTTCATTAAGAGATTGAAGAATTGATTGACGAACCCACCATACAGCGTAAGAAATGAATCTAAGTTTTTTTGACCAATCGAAGTTTTCAATTGCTTTCATAAGACCGTAGTTTCCCTCGGCAATTAAATCAGGAAAGTCCAACCCTTGATTTTGATACTGTTTAGATACTGTGATAACGAAACGTAAATTACCTTCCAACAGTTCCTTTTTGATACTATCTCTTTCCATTTGGGAGGTTGTGGGGTTTAGCATTTTTTCTGCCAACACCCTTTCCCTTTCAGGTGTCATTACTGTCAATTTTCTAATGTCTTTGAGATAACTCGAGATTTCTTCTTGGTTGATTGGAATCACTGATTTTTCTTTCATATAAGGATTTAAATTAATTATTTAAAAGTCTATATCTGTAATTATAGGTTTATTGAATATTCGTCCAACGTATCTTTTTCGAATTTTGTGAGGGCATCTATCCCTTTATTATTTAATTTATCTAAAATTTGGTCAAGTGATGGTTTTTTTACTTGCCTCTTGACTTCCTCCAATAATAATGCCACAAATTCTTCTTCATCCTCTTGACTCATAAGATTTTTGGTAGAGTCAACTTGAATTCGCATTTCTACATCATTTCCCTCGTTTACTAAGTCCATCAAATGCTCCTGAACATTGGGAGGTAGGAATAATGACACTTTGTCAGTATTTTCCGCCAATATGAAATATTGACACTTATCAATCAAACTAATCATAATGTATTCATAAATCTCTTCTTGGCTCACCTCTGAAGCGAAGTGAAATAAAATATTACCTTTAGTGTGATTGAATTTCAAATGTGGTGAATCCACTATCGGAGTAAGAGTCAATGCTACTTCTTTACAAAACTCCTCCGAGTTGAAATCACCAAATACGATTAAAAAAAATTTTTTCATAATTAAAATTTAAAAATAAACTCTTCCAATTTTACCTGAGTGTTGTTCGTACCATTTTCCATCTCTATCCATCCAAACGTATGGGTCCTGAGGATTTTCTGTCCAACCATATTGATTGTAGAAATCAGGCTCTTTTTTCAAAAGGTTAGCACGGTGTGATGAATGGAATCTTTCATTCCCCACAAACGAAGGTATTACAATTTCCTCGTTTACAATTTCGAAATTCATAGTGTTCTTGAAGCCTCTTTCAATCCATTCCATGATTGAATAATTGAGATATTGTTTCAGTGCCGGTAGATGGTTTTTCCACATAATAGTACAGGGGTGATTCAACCAACCTTTGTATGGAGTTCCGTCCAATTTAGGTCTACGTGAAATCGCAGAAATAATTTGATATGTTTCCACTCTTTGTTTTCCCAACCTCTTATTATCAAGGGCTCGGAGAGACTTTCTGAAATCTTCGTATGGTAAAAATATTTGCACAGAGCAAATTTATAGATTATTGTGAAACTTTGGAAATATTTTCTGTTTTTGTAATTTTTACAACGTTGTTAGACCAATTATTCACCAAGGGATTGTGAGTAATTACAAATATTTTTTCGAAATAATCTTTTAATTTTCTAAAAAATTCTCCAACCAAATCTAAATTCTCATTTGATATTTTTCCAAACACTTCATCAAAAGCAACAACATTTGGTTTTGGTAATGAGCAAACTTTTGTTAATACCGCTCTTAGTGCGAGAGCCGCTATAGTCTTTTCATAACCACTTCCACTTGTCATCAATTTTTCTATACCCGTACTGTTATCAATCATAATGAACTCAACTTCATTTTTTTCGTTGATTCTAACTTCCAAGTTGAAATAACAAGAATCCATCAGTAATCTCTGTAATTCTTGATTTATGATTGGCATCATAGTTTTCATAATCAACTTAGAAATTCCATTTTTACCGAATACCTCTAAGTAAATTTTGTATATTTTTTCTTTACTGAATTCATCAGCAATTTTGGAAATCAAGTCGTTGTTGTTTTCGATTCTAGCTTCCAAGTTTTCGATTTGAGTTTGATTCGAAGTTTGTATTCTTTCATACCCTCTTTTTTCAGAAATTAACTCGTCGATTCTCATATTAGCTTTAACGAGCTGTGTTTCGATTTCGTTGTTTTTTTTAATCTTGTCCTGAACTTCCTCGTATCTCTTCAACTTATCTTTCGATTGGCTAAGTTTCAATTGAGTTGACTCCAGTGAAATTTGAAACTTCTCTGTAATAAGTTTATTTCTTTCATACTCATCAAAATCTTTTTTGAGTTGTGTGAAAGATTGTTCTTTCTTTTCAAGTTCTCCAATCTCTTTTTGAAATTCCTTAACCAACTTTTTATAACCTTCCAACTGTCCGATTTTCTTTTTGGTAAGTTCAGCCTCCATCAATTTGATTCCACAATGTTCACATTGAATTCCATCACCGAATTTTTCAATAAGGTCTTGAATTTCCTCAACTTTATTTTCACAAGTGACTTGCTCAGCAAAACGAGATTTTATGACCTCTTTGACGGCATCGTGTCTGTCTTCGTGATAAAATTCTTTCGGTTCAACTAAAACAATACTTGAAATATCTTTTTCCAACTTTTCAACATTTAATTGGAATTCATCAATTTCGTTTTTTAACTTGATTGGATTCAATGTAACCAGTTCTTTGTCTAAGTCAGTGAATTTTGATTTCAATAAATTTTCTTTATAATCCTGACCTTTCTGAAGTCTTTCGTCTACGTCTTTGATTTTTTTGGTGACATCCTTGATTTCATCGTTAAGGGTTTTGATATCGTCATTACACTGGCCGATGTCTTGTTTCAAGGATTCAGTGTTGTAAACGTTAGACAACATTGATTTGGAAAACTCAGAGTAAATTTCTTTAGCGGTTTCTTCTTTTTTTCTTAGAAACTCTAAACCCAAAAAACGAGAGAGTACTTGACCTCTGGCGGTTGGTTTGGCCTCCAATAAATCTTCCAAATTTGAGGCTGTAGTGACTATTGTCATCAAAAAATCATCCATAGTTCCTATGGAGTTCTTAATGAAGTTTTCGGTTTCCCTCCTTTGTTCACCTGTAAAATTTTGTAATTGTCCGTCAGCAAGTTTTTTGAAAAACTCCAATTCTGTCTTAACGTTCCACTCACCTGATTTAGCTTTCTTTCTTTCAATCTGACGAGCAATTACATACTCATCTCCATCAATTAAAACCTCACCCCTAACAGAAACTTTATTTTTGTCAGTGAATCTATTGAATATTTCCTCAGCTTTTTGGGTTTTGGTTGTTGTATTGAAAAAAAGAAATAATAATAAGTCTACCGTCAAAACTGTTTTACCTCCGAAGTTTGGGGGGTCAGACTCAACAACCGTAATACCATTACACTTCTCGAAGTCCAATACCTGATTCTCTCCGTAAGATAAAAAATTACTAAACTCAATTTTCTTAATATACCATTTCTTGAATGGTGTGATTTCCATTTCCTCGGACATCATTTTATTCTCAACGGCCAAGTCAATATTCATAACTTGGTCGTAATAAGAATCCAAGGACTTCGACTCCAAAAGATTTTTGATAAGTTCCTTTTGGTAGTTTTTATCCATTATGTTTACTGAGACATCAATAGTTTGTTGAGAATCATCAGTAGTTTTAACCTTAGTAATTACGTTCACATTGGTTGAACCATACTTCTTGTAAAAGTATTGTTTTACTGACTTAATTCTTTCTTGTGTAAAATTTTCAGCACTATCCTCCCATATGACTTGAACGTTGGGATTATCTAGCTGACTGATGTCCAGTTTGGAAGCCATAATATTATAATTATAATCAGGTTTTGGATTAAACAGATTCCACTCTAAGTGTGGAGTCGGTTCTCCCTGAGGATTCTGCATTTTTCTTTTTTAACTCCTCTACTTGTGATTTGATTGATTCTTCAAACATTTTTTGAATGGCGTTTTGTTTGTTTTTTAAAACACCGTTTCTTGTTTGAACTTTTTTTCTGTGAGCCTTAGCCCCTCCTCTTTTTTTACTTTGTGGCATATTAGTCCTCCTTGATTTTATAGTTCACCTCTTGTGAAACAGCTCTACCTTCAGGGTCTACTAAAAAACCTGAAGCCAAATATTTCATTCTTTTATCTCCTTCTTGAAGAAGCTTACTTTTCAACTCAAAAGCTGAAATGTTGTTCGGAAAAACAAGATTTTCCATTTTGATTTTTACTGTGAATTCTGCGTCAAGTATCATAATTAATGATTTTGTTGTGGCCTGTTTGTTTCAAACCACTCGATTATTGAATTTATTGCCCAAACTGAACCTGATGCTAAGAATGCATCGAAGAACCAAGACCCATATTGAGTTAGTCCAAGTATTTCATGAACTGGTGAATAAACAAATATAGATAAAAACCACCCACAATGAAACCCGAAACACATCATACAAGAGGTCATCTCTTTCAAAAAGGTTCCGAAATTACTCAAGAAAAATTCACCTTCTGACCATTTTCTAATAAATTCTCTAGGTCCTTTAAAGATACTCCCATAGACGACGATATTACTTAATCCGTAAGCCATAATCATCCATAATAATAATTGTGTCATAATTTTCTATTTTTTTTTAAATTTTCCTCAGCCCATAGGGGTTGAAGGTTAGTATAATGGTTCAATAATAATGCTTCTTCATCATCTTTAGCCAAGTATAAAGGCTTTATATGGTCCAAATGCCATTTCCCATAGTTTTCCCATGTCATACCTTCAGCGAATTTACTCTCAACATAAGATTTAAATGCGAATTTATCAAGTCCAACAATATCATGTGTTCGTTTGCTTTTTGATTCCCCTAACAAATAATCTCTAAGTCTATGTCTTAAATTTAACTTCATTCGGTAAAACCCATCAGTTTTCCTTTTGTTGTTTTTCCATTCATTGTTTTGTTTCCTCAACAATTCTTTGTTTTCATGATAATATTTTTTACTTTTTTCTCGTTCAGTTTCAATATTATTTTTATAGTGGTCTCTTCTTCGTTTTTTTTCTTTTTCACGAAAGGTGATGTCTTGTCTGTAAATTTTTAATCTTTCAGTCGACACCATATTTGGATTTTTTTCCAAATATTTTTTGATGGTTTTTTTATAATTTTCAGGGTTGTTAGTTCTCCATTTTTTTGCGGATTCTTTAACCTTTTCTCGATTTTTATTTCGGTATTCAATACCTCTCAATCTCTCACATTCTTTACAATATCTTGACTTACCGTCTTTGTTTTTTTTATTATCCCCAAATTGGTCACGTGACTTTTCAACAGTACATCTGATACATTCTTTCATACTAATCACTTTATTAATAAATATTTAAAAATATAAAATGTATGATGTGTTGTTCAAAGTAGATTTAACTTATTTTATGTCTTTCTTCATTACTCAATCGAATTTTTCGTATACCTGGGTCTTGCGGCACACAATCATTACAATGGTAAACTATTTCAAAGTGTTGTGGTGAGTGACACTCACATTTAATATCATATCTGAAATAATGTCTATTTATTGGACCTTCATAGTCACAATAACCACATTTACCCCATTCTACATCTCCGCTCATATTATTTTTTATTTATAAAGTTTATCATCCAAGTTCGAACCTTTCATAAAAGAAGCCCCAAGATTGTTTTGAAATTTTTGAATATCGGAAATAGTTTTCTCATACTCTTTTATTAGTCTATCCTTTTCTAAAGTTTCTTGTCTGAGTTTCAAAACCGTTTGTTGAAGTGCGTCGAATTTTGATTTATCCACTCCTCCCGAATCTTTTTCAATAACTACTTCCTTTATTACTTCGACAATCTTTTCGACCGGGACTTCAACCCTTTTTTCGTGTACCACAACTCTATCAACTGGTATTTCTTTGATAACCTCCACAATTTTTGGTGGTATATTTTCAAGTTGTTGAATCTTAGTTAAAAGTTCGTTTATTTGAGTGTCATCTGATACCTTAACAATTTTTTCAACCACTTTTTCAACAGGTATCTCTTTAACAACTTCTTGTATTACAATCTTTTCAACAGGGACTTCTTTTGTTATCTCCACAATTTTTTCAACAACTCTCTCTACAGGAACCTCTTTTATAATTTCTTTTTCAACCGGTACTTCTTTTATCTTTTCGACCTCTACATATTCTATTTTTACAATTTCTTTTTCTTCTATTTTGGGAACCTCTACGTATTTTATAACCTCTTTCTCAACCACCTTTTCTTTCACTTGTGGCCCTGCGTTCAGAAGTCCATATCTCTCTATGTTAAATCCAGTTGTAAAGGAACCCTTGACAACTGAGCTAATCAATAGGTCATTAAGATTACAGTAGGCAACTAAATCCCTGTGTTCATCTGCAGTAAGTTTTAATTTAACCTCCATCTTAGTGATTGACTAACTTTTCAGTTCCTTCAACTAAACAATCGATTGAATTAATGTAGAATGAAAGAAATGGTTTAGGATTAGGTAAATCAACAAAATCATACTGGTCTGAGTCAACTTGATATACTCCGTATCCGTGTTTTCTAATTGTTTCACCGAAGTTTTGTTGTATGGTAGACCCCACCATGTATGCCTTTTTTCCGTTCGGTATGTCAAAGACTTGTCTTTTATGAATGTCTCCACAAAGTACAAGGTCGCAACCTTTGAATTTATTTGAATCGAACCCGTCTTCGAATTTATAACCTATGTCAGTATACAATCCCTGAATCGGTCCGTGAAATAATCCGATGTTTTTATTTTTACTTTTAACAATTTGTGGTGGAACGTTGTGGTCCATCAAAGAAAATACGCACCAGTTTACATTTTCATCTTCATAAATCCCCCTCTCTTTATAATAAGTTATATTCTCATTTCTGAGGGATTCTATGATTGGGGTAAGAGCATCCAAACGACTTGTGTTGTTTTCAAGGAAGTCGTGGTTTCCAATTATCAAAACCGTCTTTGATATTTTGGCGCATTCAGAGAGTATCCAAGCAACAAACTCAATGAGTTCAGGAGTCATTTGGTTTTTGGAATGGACTAAATCACCTGTGAATACAATTCTATCAGGAGAAATGCTTTCCCACTCGTGAAGAGCTTGTTCAAGGATTTTTTTATAAAGTTCGTGGTCTTTGAACAGTCTGATATGTAAATCAGAGAAGTGGACTATCTTGTTTATCACTGTCGGTTGTTTTATCTTCTTCCAATGGATTAAATCCTTTGTTTACGTGGTCACATTTCATACACATATAAATTGGAAATGGAACTGGTTGGTCTTGAGCTGCACCTTGAAGTCTTGAGACCCACTTGAGATATAGGGCTTCTTTGAAATAAATGTTTCCACATTTTTCACATTTCATTGTGGGACACTCTCTGATGTTGATTCTTGGTGCTAATAAATCTTGCTGGTCCATAAAATATTTTGATTAAATATAATAAAAGTATTGGTGAAATTCAACAAAGGTTATTTCTTGAGATATTTCTTCACGTCCATATCCATAACAATGTCAATTACAGACTTGGGAACTCTGAATTCTTCAAATTGGGTATCTTCTCTTAAATGTGCGATAATACATCCAAATATTTTCATGTTTTCATACTTGGAACCTTTCAGCATTGCAACTAACAGTTTACCATAAAGAGGTAGTTGAACTTTGTAGTGTCCGAGGGCGTTGTTGGGAAGTTCCTCGAAAGGAGAAAACATTCTTTCTGTGTAATTGTTTTCCAAGAAATTTTTGGGTTTGTTGGTCTTCCAATCCGTTAATAGGAAACCGAATTCGTCCCCACTTTTATTCATAGTCAACCAAACCTTATCGGGTTGTCCGGTGTATCCCAAGTCAGGGTCCCCGAGAACCATTTCAGTGTCGAGAAGAACGACATTTCTTTGCTCGAGTAAATCCAAGTATCTTTTACCCGCAACAATCATTTTATCACTTTTCATGAGTTGTGTCAAATCACAATCAAAGATTGGTTTACGAACTTCTTTATATGAGCCATTTCTTTTGATTGCATCTTCCTCCAATACAAAGTGAACTCTACTTCCCATGTTTGTAGAATATTGTCCAACTGCCGCCCACTCTTCGATGAGTTGTTGTTGTTTTTGTGGGTCTCCACCCGCCTTATTATATGCCGCTTCTTCAGTAGGAAATGCCTTATAAAACTTCTTGAGTACCTTGGATACAGAAGGCCAATCACTTCTACCATTCATCGTGTAAATGTGTCTTTCCTCTTCAAATACCAAACCTAACTCTTTTTGTCTGTCAGAAATAATTTGTCTTATTTCTATAGCAACCTTATTTAATTTCATAGTAATATTCATCTATCTTTCCTCTTAAATCACAAATATCCTTATCTTTTGGTAATTTAACGATTTTTATTTTGTTATATAATCTCCCACCGTTGAGTTCATGGTAAATCTTAAGTCCATCTTCCCAAGCATCACCATCTACACATACAATCAAATTACCCTCAGATTTGGTATATAAAGTTTCAAAAAGGAGTTTACTCATCTTTTTTCCCAACATGACCAATGGGTTATCAAGAAAGAATGAGTCAAACGCTCCTTCCACCAAAAATATGTCCTTTGTCCAATCGATTAGACCTTCGTTGAAGATAATCTCGTCTTTTGGAACAGATGGGTTTTTATACTTATCCCTTCTTTTAGTCCACGCCCTTCCCACAAAATAGTTTAACTTTCCTTCGGAGTTATAGGAAGGGATGATGATTCTATAGGCAAAATCTCCTTTTACTGTATACCCTATACTATATTTTTTAATCATATCGTCTGTAATTCCTCGAGAGTAAAGATAGTTGAGAGCTTCTTTGTGCGGGATAAATCTTGAGTTGGAATCTTCGAACTTCGTATATCCTTCGGGTAATCTCAGGAAGATTTTTTTCTTATCCTCGATTTTCAACTCCTCAGGTTTGATGAGGTCGTAAAGTTTTTTTTGTTTTTTGGTGGCGTGTTTGTCAAATAATTTACCCAAAGGTCCGTGTGTGCCGTGAGACTCACCACAAGCCCAACACTTGTATACGTGTCGAGAATAATTTATTTCCAAATTTCCCTTTCCGTCTCCCTTGTCTAACCCTTTTTCTTCCGTGCAGACAGGACAGTCAAATGAAATCTGTGCTTTGGATTCATAGTGATTATGATGCTCACCCAATACATCAGTGAGCAACTCTATAAGAACTTCTACTTCGTCTTGCATTAACCTTTGAAATTTTTCCAAAAATCTTCTTCACCGGGGTCCTCACCTACCATGTTTCTCCTCCACCATTTTTTTAATGGTTTGTCTTCCGCGACCTTATTCTCGATGAAATATCCTATAATAAATCCAACAAAAAAAATTCCTATAAGGAATAACCAAACAAAACCTACAAGTTTTACTAATGACATATTAAATCCATTTTATTTTTTTTATGTAAGAATAACTGAATAAACCCTCTCCGAATATTGATAGTCTCGAGTTAACATTATCGTACAATCTCTTTTTGATGTGTCGATTAATTCTAATCTTTGATACACGTTCTTTGTTAAGAATTTCGGATGACAACCATGTATTCGGTTTTTTTCCCATTCTGCCCAACATCTTTCCTTTGAAAAGTACGTCGACCTCAATATTATACTTATAAAATCTGATGTTACTAATTGAGAATGAACCTTGTAGCACGTTTGAAGATATTGGAATATCTTTCACGTACTTCTGAATATAAGACTTGAGTTGTTTTTTTTCAGGGGTTTTGATACAATACAACATAAATCAAAGATAAGATAAATCTTCTGATTTACCAAATCTCTTTTGATTTCATGTATCCAAGAACTGCACAGTAGGCGTCAGTTTGGTCGTAATTTTCCTTCTTGAGTGTGTGGTTTTTTGTATATTGCCAGGTGATTTGTGGTTCTCTCTTGGCCACGAGTTCCCAAATTATTACTTTCTTGTCAATATCTTTTGGATATCCACCGAATAAAACAAACTTGTTTTTGTCGTTTTTTTGAACTAAGTGTGGGAAGGCAAATTTTCTTGAATTGTATGTTGAAATAAATTCAGGAACTATTCCTAAAACGTCATAAACTTCTTTACAGATAAGTGTATTATATCTAATCAAGGTTCCTACTGTCCAAATGTTATTTGAGTTTAGTAGTGGTTCCTCAATTACTACTTTATTGATTCCCAAACCAACGTAATCTTGAAGTTTATTTTTGAAAATAATGGCTTTGAGTATTAACTCCTCCATTTTATCTTCAATATCTTTTGGGCGAGGAGAAACGTGTGTCAGTTCCAAAAGGTTTTTGGTTCCTACATCAAAAAGTGCCCATCCGATTGTTTTTGTTGAAATATCTAAACCGAGAACTTTAGGTGAGTCCTCTTTGATTTGTTTTCTTCCCATAGTTAGAAATCTAATTTAACTACGTACTGCTGAACACCTTGTCTTTTTTCAGGAGATTGTAGTTTAGATATAACTATAAGATTATAATCTGAATCGTAAAGTCCTATTTCTGTGACGAATGAAGTTGTTCCTGACATCCAAGTTGGGTTAGATGTATTTGTAAATTGGTTTCTACCCAAGTTGATAAGATATTTCATCTCGTAAATTGTAGCTGCAATATCCGTTTCCAAGCTACCATAAAAATAATATTCACTACCGAAGTTCAATAATGGAGGATTTTGACCGAGTTGCGGTAAATCTATGTAGTCAGTCAAATCATAAACGTTCGGTGCCGCCGCGTCGTAAGTTGCGTAATCAATTTGGAAGGTGTTTCCTGTAATTCCACTAACTGTAAGATACCCATTTAATAAAGTAGAGTTAATTTCTGAGGTAACGTCAATTTCTCTCCAATCTGTTGGAGATGGTCTTGTATCTCCTGAAACTTTCTGAATCAATATTTTGATACTGTTTGCACTAAATCCTGATACATTTGTGGAACTCCAATTCGAGTTAAGGAAAGGAAATTCGTTTCCAAATTGAATTGCCGCGTTGAAACAATTTGTTTGAGTTGTTCCACTTGGTGCCTTCAATTTTGTATAATAATTACAGTGTAAAGAATTTGTAAATCCACTACTATCTGAATCAAGTCTGTAAGTTACCCAAAAAGTATCGGCGGAACTCTGAATGAGTCCTGTTGTTGTATTGACTCCACAGATATTTGGAATTATAGCACTTACTTTTGGTGCTGGTAAAGTCCAGTTTCTGTTAGATTTGTTCGAAAGGGCCGCAACAACTTCCTCATCGTCAATTACAATAATTTCTTGGTCAGGGAAAACTTTACCAATTCTATTCAAGTTTCCATTGGCATCGGGATTCAAATCCCAAAGTTGATAATATCTCATCCCTGGCTCATTCATTCTCAGATTCTCTGTAGACTTCATGTAATGTGGTTGACACAAATCGTAATTCGGTGGGTCAATCATAAAAGTTTGACCAATTGTATTACCTGTGGATTTGTGCCACATAAGTGTCGGCATATATAGTTTGAAGTGTCTAGCTAAACCTGTCTGATTTGATGGATTTTGTGGGTCAAACGGCACCGTGGCAAATTTTTCTCCATAAACAAAATCAATGTCTTGATTTGTGTAATGTATTATTGCTATGGCTTTTTGGTCTGGTGGTAAAACTTTAATCTTCTCATCATAAGAGTCGTAATAATATGTGTCAGTAAGTTCGTTTGCAACCGATGGTGAGATTTCAAATGTCTGACCAGTCAAAGTAGAGTATCCCAAATATTCTTTACTACCAAGATAAGTCACGGAATCATAGTATTGATATCCTTGGATGGTATTAGAAAAAACTCCTGCAGGGCTTTCAGACCAAGGTATATTCATATTCCAAACTAAGGTATTCTCCCTGTTGGAAACATCACACGGTGATTCAAAATTTAATGTGTCAGTCTGCCAATATGGGGCTGGGGTTATAAAATCATATAGGACGGTCATACCCGACGGATATATGAGGGTTCTTGCATACTCTCCTGAAGTCAAGGCACTGTAATTAGGAACGCTCCTATCCAAGGTGACAACCCAAGGTGTTTGACCTGTGGTTCCTACAGATGGACTTAGGTCCAATATCTTATAAGTGAGAATCGGAACAGTGTTTACGTTTTGACAAGTTCCTGTTGTATCCAAAAATATTGTAATGAAATCACCAATCGATGGAGTCCCTGTTGTTGGTGAACAGATTGACGGGTCCAATGTAATTGATATGGTAGTCTGACCTGTCAAGGTTGACATATCAACAACATAGTTTGAAGTAATTGTGTAGGCTGAGCTAATTTGAGTTACCCAAGGTGTGGTAGTTCCAGTGTTGAAAAAACCTTTGAGTCCCGCACTGTTATAAACCAATTGATAATCACTTGCCATGAACGGAATCCCGAAAGTAGCACCTTGTCCTCCACTTACATAATAAGGATACTTAATATTTTCTTTGTTTGACTCAGGGTATCCTGTATTATTCTGAGCATTAAAAGATGGCATCAAAATGTTGTTCCTAACTTGATTGTAATTAGTTGCCGCAGAATAACAAACTTCACTATCTCCGACTTGAAAATAAGAGATATTAAAGGCTCCTTGAGAAATTTTTCTCCTTCCGACATCTGTTAGTCGGGTGTTTATCAAGCCTGAAGTATTTTTTATAACATAACCCATCTTTTATAAATATAGTTTTTTAGATTTCGTTAACTGCTTATGTTTGGCGTATAGGTATGATTGTTTACAAGAGTCAGATTTGATGTCTGAATTGTATAACAAGGGTTATTCAGTATTCTGAAATTACTCAAAGTCATCGTGATTGTTTGTCTAGCTGTTGTCACACAATTGCTTTGAATGACAGGGTTTGAGATAAACAGTGATGATATTGTTTGACCCGTCAAAGTAAAATTACTTGTTGTGTTCAAAACTAATCTATCTGTATATCCTTCAGACGTCGCACTTATCAAAGCTGAATTACAAGTACTTGGAACTGATTGACTTACAGGTGTACTACTAATCAAAGTCTGTAAATTATTATTCAAATAAACTGCGTTCGTTGCAACGATTGTATAAATTGTTGCCGGTCCCGCTGAACTAGTTGGACCCTGTTCAACTTGCGTTATGTTAAAGGAAATGTCACCAACGATTGTGATAGGACCTGGTGGTGTCGGTGATAAAGTTATTTCCCAATTTACAGTTCTAATATTGGGTGTGATTTGCGCTTCAGAACTACTGATAATATTCGGTGTTAACGTAAATACCGTATTAGCAGCACTTGGTATTGTTATTGGTTGTTGGAACAGTGAACCAACAGAATCCTTGATTGTCAGTCCAAAACTTCCACCACATAAGTTATTGAAAATATTACTTGATTGGAATGTAGTTCCATTAATCGAATAAGAATACGGTGGTCTTCCTCCTGTAGGTACAATAGTTAATCCCCCATTACAAACTCCGACACAACTTGCTGGTGTAATTTGATAAGTGAAACTAAGTGGTGAAACGGCTGGACAATTTCCCCTTGAAGAGTTGATAATTGAATATGTTGCCGGTGTTCCAATAAAGGACCATCCTGAGTCAGGAATAACTCCCTGGTTAGATGAAATTGGTGTTCCTCCAAGGGTCCAAGAATTTATTTGCCACCTGTTTGGTGTGACTGAATTATTCCAAATAATTGTAAGATTGTTTGAATAATTGTACCAGGTAGGTTTTCCGTTTTGAGAGCCTGATGGGACGAAAGTAAGTGGTAATTCCTGATATACAGAAGAACCACCCGAAGAACCAAAGCTCGGAAGTGCGACAAATCTTAAACATAAGTTAGGTAGTGACGTAGTTGGTGATGGAGTTTGCGTAATTGTAGGAGTA
>Ga0169931_10002187_pt1 | contig 31974 bp, 29 predicted proteins | sample Kivu_15m_20L_FD_129675 | JGI IMG/M metagenome (GOLD analysis project Ga0169931, IMG submission 129675) | Freshwater microbial communities from Lake Kivu, Western Province, Rwanda to study Microbial Dark Matter (Phase II) - Kivu_15m_20L... | ecosystem: Environmental > Aquatic > Freshwater > Lake...
GCCGCTCGAGCGCGTCGTCGCCGTGCACGTAGTCGATGCTCGCCGCGCCGCCGCGTTCGATCAGCCGGTCGAGGAACGGCTGCAGCACGCCGACCGCGAGCGTGTTCGACGGGTCGGTGATCTCGAGCACGCTGCAGCGCTCGCCCGGGCCGATCAGCCCCACCGCGTGACGCTCGCCGCCCGTGTGCCGAAGCTGTGCCCGTATCGCCTCGGCTGAAGGTACGTCCGTGCAAGACAGGCGGCTGCCGAAGGCCTCCTTCAGCGCCTGCCGGACGTCGGCCGACACGCCGAACAGCAGCCGGTGGATCGGTTCGAACTCGAGCGCCGGATCGTGGATGTTCTCGACCTCGACCAGTGCGTAACGGCTCGGGTGATCCGGCCCCGCCGACGCCTTGATGCTGTCCCAGTAGGCCTTCGCGGTCGCGAGCGAGTGGTTGCCGTCGCCGGAGGCGAACAGCATCGTCGGCGTCCCCTCAGCGACCGCGTAGTGCCGCGCGAACGCGACCGGATCCATCAGCGCGCGCAGCGCCCGGGCGGCGCGTTCCATGCGCGCGTCGTCGACCGCATACCCGGCGACCCGCCCGCCGCCGAGCATCAGATCGGTTTCGTACAGGGCAGCGAGCTGCGCGCGCTCGGCGCCGATGGGCTCGATCACCGTGCGGCCCGGATCGTCGATCAGCATCAGCACGTGCGGCAATTCGAGCTCGGCGCCGCGCCGGACCTCGATGCGTGGGGCGAGCCGCTCGAGCATCGTGCCTTCGGTCGGGCGGATCAGGCTCGCGGACGCGGGGCCGAAGTCGTAGTGCTCGAGATCGAGCTCGAGCATCAGTCCGCGGCGGACGCGCCGGCCGATCGTTCGCTCGACGTACACCGCACCTGAGTGCTCCTCGAGCAGACCCCGGGCCAGGTAGCCGCGCATCGTGTCCTGGATGCGGCGGATACGCGCCGGCGCGTCGGGCTGGCCCAGGTGGACCTCCGGGAAGATCAGGTTCAGCGTCGACGGCGCGTCGCCGACTTCGCGCTCGACCCGCTGCCAGTACTCGGGCTCGGACGTGTACTGGTCGCAGGCGATCACGGCCCACTTCGCCAGGTCGATCCCGGGTCGGGGCAGCAGGAGCCGGGGTGGGCGGAAACAGGGCGGATCGATCACGGGGGCGTCCTCGACGGTAGGGGCGGGCACCGCGATGGTACCCATCGGGCGCCGCGGGCGCTGGAAGGCGACGCGGACCGAGTCGGGCGGCAGGTGCTCGCCGGTGAGAGGATGGCGCCTGCGATCACGACCTCCCGGAACGTGTCCATGAGCGCGATTCCCTTTCGCCGCACCGACGACGCCCGCTTCGACGGGCTGCCCGGCTACCCCTGGGCACCGAACCACCTGACTGCACTGCCCGCACTGCAGGGACTGCGGATGCACTACCTCGACGAAGGTCCGCGCGAGGCCGCGGTCGTCTGGCTGTGCCTGCACGGCAACCCGACCTGGAGCTACCTCTATCGGCGGATGATCCCGGTCTTCCTTGCCGCCGGGCATCGGGTGGTGGCGCCGGACCTGCCCGGCTTCGGCAGGAGCGACAAGCCTCTCGTGGTCGAGCAGCACACGTTCTCGTGGCATCGGCAGGTGCTTCTGGAGTTCATCGGGCACCTGGATCTGCGGCGCATCCGCCTGGTCGTGCAGGACTGGGGCGGGCTGCTGGGGCTCACGCTGCCGATGGCGGATCGGGAGCGCTTCGAGGGTCTGCTGGTGATGAACACCTATCTGGCGAGCGCGCAGGGCCCGCTGCCCGAGGGATTCCGGCAGTGGCGCGCGATGTGCCGCAGCCGCCCCGACTTCTCGATCGGCCGGCTCCTGGCTCGCGGTAACCCGCACCTGACCCCGGCCGAGTGCGCCGCCTATGACGCGCCATTCCCGGACCTCGACCACCGCGCCGCCACGATCGCCTTTCCCGAGCGGGTACCCGAGCACCCCGGTGCGGACGGCGTGGCCGCCTCGCGGGAGGCCGCCAGGTTCTGGGCCGAAGCCTGGTCGAAGCGATCGATGATGGCGGTGGGCATGCAGGACCCGGTGTTCACCGCCGACGTGATGCAGGCGCTGCGGGCCGGGATCCGCGGCTGCCCGCCGCCGATGCGGGTCGCGCAGGCCGGGCACTTCGTGCAGGAGCACGGCGAGGCGGTCGCGGCGCAGGCCGTGCTGCGGCTTGCCTGAGCGTGTTGCGTCCCGGCCGGACCGTTCACGGCGCCGACATTCCGCACTCTGAGGGCTTCGGGTTCGGCGCACGTGGGGCTGGGTACGATCGGGCGTGCATTGCGCGACGGAGGTGCAGCACGTGATCCGGGTCGAAAACGTGTCGAAGCGCTTCGGGGGCGTGGTGGCGGTGGACGGATGCTCGCTCGAGGTGGCATCCGGCTCGATGACCGGACTGATCGGGCCCAACGGCGCCGGCAAGACCACGCTGTTCAATCTGATCGCCGGCTTCTTCCCGCCGTCGTCGGGACGGATCACGCTCGATGGCCGCGACGTGACCGGGCGGCGCACCGACCAGCTGTTCCATCTCGGTCTGGTGCGCACGTTCCAGATCCCGCACGAGTTCTCCCGGATGACGGTGCTCGAGAACCTGCTGGTGGTGCCGGCGGGGCAGTCCGGCGAGCGCCTGCTCAACGGACTGCTCGCTTGGGGCCGGATCCGCGAGCAGGAGGCGACGGTGAGGGCGCGCGCGCAGGAGGTGCTGGATTCCTGCGCCTGACGCCGGTGGCCGGCCAGCCCGCCGGCTCGCTGTCGGGCGGCCAGAAGAAGCTGCTCGAGCTCGGACGGGCGATGATGTCGGGCGCGAAGACCCTGCTGCTGGACGAACCTGCCGCCGGGGTGAACCGCACGCTTCTCGCGACCCTGCGCGACGACCTGAAGCGGCTGCACCGGGAGGGCTACACCTGCCTGGTGATCGAGCACGACATGGACTTCATCGGCGACCTGTGCGATCCGATCTACGTGATGGCGCAGGGCACGGTGCTGATGAAGGGGTCGATCGCCGAGATCCGGGCCGATGCTCGCGTCCAGGAGGCGTACCTGGGCGGTGCGGTGATCCCGCAGGGGGATGCGGGATGAGCGTGTTGACGGTCCGCAAGGCGCGGGGCGGCTACGGTGAGGCCGACATCCTGAACGGTGCGAGCCTGGAGGTGGGCGAGCGCGAGATCGTCGTGATCATCGGCCCGAACGGCGCCGGCAAGTCGACGCTGATGAAGGCCGTGTTCGGTCTGGTCCGCCTGCGCGAGGGGCAGGTGCTGCTCGGCGGCGAGGACGTGACCCATGCGAAGCCCGAGTCGCTGGTCCCCCGGGGACTGTCCTACGTGCCGCAGGAGAAGAACGTGTTCCCCTCGCTCACGGTCGAGGAGAACCTGAAGATGGGCGCGTTCGTGCGCCGGGACGACTGGCGTCCGGCGCTGGAGCGCGTGTACGCACTGTTTCCGCCGCTCGCCGAGAAGCGCCGGGCGCCGGCCGGATCGCTGTCCGGCGGGCAGCGCCAGATGGTGGCGATGGGCCGCGGCCTCATGGTCGAACCGAAGCTGATGCTGCTGGACGAGCCCACGGCGGGGCTCTCGCCCAAGTACATCGAGCTGATCTTCGAATGCGTCCGGGCCATCCATGCCCAGGGGGTCGCGGTCCTGATGGTCGAGCAGAACGCCAAGCAGGCACTGGGGATCGCCACGCGCGGGGTCGTCCTCGTGGCCGGGGTCGACCGGTTCACCGATGCCGGTCCGGCGATGCGCGACAACCCCGAGGTTGCACGGATGTTCCTGGGAGGCTAGGCGTGCTCGATTTCGTCAACTTCTACCTGCTGCCGGGCCTCGTGCTCGGCTGCATCTATGCGCTCGGTGCGGTCGGCGTGTCGCTGCTGTACGGCATCCTGCGCTTCGCTCACTTCGCCCACGGCGACCTCATGACGTTCGGTGGCTACATCGCGCTCGCGCTGGTCGCGGGCTTCGGCCTCTCGGCCTATGGGGCGCTGCCGGTGGCGATCGCCGCGACCGTGCTGCTCGCGGTGGCGATCGACCGCTGCTTCTACCGGCCGCTGCGCAACCAGTCGCCCGCGGTGCTGCTGATCTCGGGCTTCGGCATCGCGCTGATGGTGCGGGCGGTCGTGCTGTTCATCTGGGGACCGGGGACCGCGGTCTACCAGACCGGCATCCAGACGCCGATCGTCTGGGAGGGGTTCCGCGTCCAGGTGCGCCATGTCTGGATCCTGCTGATCACGCTCTCGGTGGCGGTGGTGCTGCACCTGTTCCTGTCGCGCACCCGGACCGGCAAGGCCATGCGCGCGATGAGCGACAACTCCGACCTCGCGCGCGTGAGCGGCATCCCGGCCGATCGCGTGATCCTCGGGACCTGGGTGATCGGAGCCGGGCTCGCCGCGGTCGCGGGCGTGCTGCTCGCGATCGACACGCAGCTGTCGCCCCAGATGGGTTGGAACGTGCTGCTCGCGGTGTTCGCCGCGACGATCCTGGGCGGCATCGGCAAGCCCTACGGTGCGTTCGCCGGCGGCCTCATCCTCGGTCTGGCCGAGGAACTCGCGAGCGCGCCGCTGTTCGGCGGCCAGCCTCTGGTGACGCCGGACTACAAGATCGGCGTGGCCTTCTTCGTCATGGTGCTGATGCTGGTGTTCCGCCCGACCGGGCTCTTTCGCGGACAGGTGCTGTGATGGATGCGCTCGTCGGCTACGGCTTGTACCTGGTGGCGATCCTCACCATGGGGGGATCTACGCGCTGCTCACGCTGGGCCTGAATCTGCACTGGGGCTACACGGGGTTGATGAACGTCGGCATCGCCGGCTTCGTGACGGTCGGTGCCTACACCGGGGCGATCCTCACCGCGCCGGCCTCGCCGAGCCACCTGGGCGGCTTCGAGCTGCCGCTGGCCGTTGGTCTGCTGGGCGCGGCGGGGGCCGCCGGCGCGGTGGCGTGGCTGATCGGTCTGACCACGCTGCGGCTGCGCAGCGACTACCTCGCGATCGCGACGATCGGCATCGGCGAGATCCTGCGGATGGTCGCGAGGAACGAGCAGTGGCTCACCAACGGCAGCCAGGGCATGACCAACGTCCCGAAGGCGTTCGATGCGCTGCGCTCGCCGTGGTCGGAGATCGCGTTCCTGGCGGTGGTGCTGGCGCTGGTCGCCGTCGTGTACTGGCTGTGCGAACGGGCCTACCGGTCGCCCTGGGGCCGCGTGCAGCGCGCGATCCGCGACAACGAGTACGCCGCGGCCGCGGCCGGCAAGCACGTCGAGCGGTTCCGCCTCGAGAGTTTCGTGTTCGGCGCGATGGTCATGGGGCTGGGCGGCGCGATGATGGCGCAGCTGCTGCGCTTCGTCGCTCCCGAGACCGCCGAGCCGCTGATGGTGACCTTCCTGGTCTGGGTCATGCTGGTGGCCGGCGGCAGCGGCAACAACCGGGGCGCGGTGGTCGGCGCCTTCGGCATCTGGTTCCTGTGGTCGCTCACCGACTACCTGACGCGCTTCCTGCCCGATGCGCTCGAGGCGCGCGCGTCGTTCCTTCGGATCTTCCTGATCGGGCTCGCGCTGCAGCTGATCCTGATCTACCGGCCGCAGGGGCTGATCGGGGAGCGTCCGCCGAAGGGCGCCGACGAACGCTGAGGGGCGTGCCGGCGCGCATGGCGGCGGCACGCCCCGGGCGCCGATTACTGCGCGCCCATGGTCTTCTCGGTCACGATCTCGCCGGAGTCGGCACGAACGGTCCAGACGCCGATGCGGCCCTGCACGTCACCGCTCGCGTCGAACTCGACCGGGCCCGACGCGCCTTCGTAGTTGATCGTCGTGCCGCGGGAGATCAGGTCCTTGGCGCGCGCGAACTCACCCGGACCGACCCGCTCGCCCGGCCCGTTGGCGATCCGACGCAGCGCGTCGCGGATCGCAGTGCGGTCGGCCGAGCCAGCCTGGTGGATCGCGAGCGCGATCAGCATCGCCGCGTCGTACGACTCGGCGACGAACGCCTGCGTCGGGTCCTCCTTCGAGAAGGTCCGATAGGCGGCGCGGAAGCGCTCCTGCAGCGCGGCCTCTGCGGTCGAGGCGGGCGCCGTGCCCCAGCTGCCGCTCAAGTTCTTCGCCCCGATCTCCTTCACCACGGTCGGGTCACGCATCCCGTCGGGCAGGATGAAGTTCTTGAAGAACCCGTTCTCCAGCGCCTGACGCAGGATCGTGTTGCCGCCGTTCGCGGGGTAGCCGACGACCACCAGCGCCTGCGGGTTGCCCGCGCCGGCCGCGGTGGCGAGTTCGGCACGGTACGACGGGCGATCGCCTTCGAAGTTCGTGGCGCTGGTCACCGTGCCGCCCAGACGGGTGAAGTTCTCCCGCACGGCGTTCATCAGCCCGTTGCCGTAGGCACTGTTGATCGCCATGATCGCGATCTGCTCCACGCCGCGCGCGCGCCTCGCGGGCAATGACCTGGCCCTGCAGTCCGTCGGGCACCGCGGTGCGGAACACGAAGTCGTTGTCCTTCAGAGCGGTGATCGCCGGCGCGGTCGACGACGGCGAGATCTGCACGACCCCGTTCGGGATGGTGACGCTGTTGGCGACCGGGATGGTCGAGCCCGAGGCCATCGCGCCGATCAGCGCCGAGGCCTTCTCGACCTGAACCAGACGCGTGGCCACGTCGACCGCGACCTGGGGATTGGTCTGATCGTCCGCGTCCACCAGCGCCAGGCGCTGACCGTTCAGGACACCGCCGGCCCGGTTGACCTCGTCGATCGCGAGACGGGCGCCGTCCCGGATCCGCGGGCCGAGGGCACCGAGCCCACCCGTGTACCTGAACACGCCGCCGATGCGGATTTCCTGCGCGGCCGCGGGGACGGCGCTGGCCAGCGTCAGCGCGCCGGCGATGACCAATGCGAGAGGGGGTCTCCTGAACGACATCGAAGCCTCCGATGGAGTTGTAGGGTCGGGGAAGCCGAAGCCCCGCCGTCAGATCGGCGGGGCGATCGCGCGGATCTGGAGTCCAGGGTGTGCGCGAGCGGCCGCGACGATAGTTCGGGCCGCCGGGCGTGACCGCCTTGGTCGTCGTCGGGTGAAGCTATTGCCCGCGCGGCATGATCGGCGCGGGGTCGTGGCGAGGGGCCTTGACCTTCACCCCGGGTGAAGTCGCAGCCTGGATGAGGTCGACCGAGAAGGGGGAGAGATGGACGTGTACCGAGTCGAGGGGATGCACTGCCAGGGCTGTGTCAATGCAATCCGAGCGGCGGTCGCAGCCGCGTCGCCCGACGCTGTGATCGAGGCCGACCTGGGCGCGCACGAACTTCGAATCACGGGCGCGTCCGACCCGCAGGCCGCGCGGCACGCCGTGGAGGCGGCCGGGTTCGCGCTCGAGCCGATCTGCGGCGGGCCGGCGACCCGCTGACGCGGGCTGCGCCGCTCCGCGCTCAGGCTTCCTCGCCGACCATCTCGACCGGCAGCCGGCCCTCGACGCGCCGGCCATCCCGGCCGAACAGAGAGTTCGCGCCGGGAGCGTTGGTCTGGTAGCGCCGCTGCAGCCGCTGTGCGGCCGCCAGCGCGGCGTCCGGTTGAAGGATGCCCGTGAGCGTGTTGGGCGGATCGATCGGGTCGAAGTCGTCGTCGGTCATCGCGGTCTCGTCGTCTGGCGATGCCCCCGATTCTGGCGAGGACGACGGGCCGGCTGACGTGCACTCGCCGAGCGGCCGGCGAGACGCGACCAGCGGTGCGCGATGACCGCCCGATGGCGCATCGAGCGTGGCGAATGTCACAGCACGTGAACCGCCGATGCCCGCGGGGGTCGAACGCCGACCCGCATGACGCGGAGCGCCATGCCACCCGACCGCAGGGTGCGAATCAGTCGATCAGACCGCGCGCGACGATCCCGGCCTGGATCTCGGCGGCGCCTTCGAACACGTTCAGGATCCGGGCGTCGACCAGCACGCGGCTGACCCGGTACTCCAGCGCGTAGCCGTTACCGCCGTGCACCTGCACCGCGGCGTCGGCGCTCGCCCACGCGACGCGGGCGGCGAGCAGCTTCGCCATCCCGGCCTCGAGGTCGCAGCGCCGGCCTGCATCCTTCTCCCGGGCGGCGAACAGGGTCAGCTGACGCGCGATCATGGTCTCGACCGCCATCCAGGCGAGCTTGTCGGCGACCCGCGGGAAGGCGACGATCGGCCGGCCGAACTGGCGTCGTTCGCAGGCATAGCCGAGTCCGAGCTCGAGCGCGCTCTGGGCGACGCCGACCGCTCTTGCAGCGGTTTGGATCCGGGCGCTCTCGAAGGTGCGCATGAGTTGCTTGAAGCCCTCGCCGGTGCGGCCCCCGAGGAGCGCGTCGCCGGGCATCTCGAAGCCGTCGAACGCGATCTCGTACTCCTTCATGCCGCGGTAACCCAGCACCTCGATCTCGCCGCCGTCCATGCCGGGTGCCGGAAACGGCGCCGCGTCGGTGCCGCGCGGCTTGGGCACGAGGAACATCGACAGGCCGCGATAGCCGGGCTCGTCGCGCTCGGTGCGGGCCAGCAGCGTCATCAGGTCGCTGCGGGCGCCGTGGGTGGTCCAGGTCTTGTTGCCGTGCAGCCGCCAGACCGGCTGACCGGCGGCGTCGAGACCACGCTCGGCGCGGGTGCGCAGCGATGCGAGGTCCGAGCCGGTGTCCGGCTCGGTGAACGCAGCCGTGGGAATGGTCGTGCCCGCGATCAACCCCGGCAGCCAAGCCGCCTGCTGCTCGGGCGTGCCGGCCGCGAGGATCAGCTCGCAGGCGATTTCCGTGCGCGTGCCGAGCGAGCCCAGGCCGATCCAGCCGCGCGACAGCGCCTCCGTCACCACGCACATCGCTTCCTTGCCCAGCCCGGATCCGCCCGAGGATTCCGGGACCGTGAGACCGAACACGCCGAGCCTGCCGAGCTCGGCGATCACGGCCTCCGGGATCAGCTCGTTGCGCAGGTGCCAGCCGTGCGCCGCCTCCGCGTGGTCGTCCGACCAGCGATCGAACTGGGCTGCGATCTCGGCAAGAGCGGGATCCTGGTGGCCGGGGTCGCCGAAAGAGCGCGCCGCGCGCCCGTCGACCAGCCGTGCCGCGATCCGCGCACGGACCGCGGGCGCGAAGCCACTCGCTCGCAGCGCGCGCACCGAGGGCTGGTCGGCGAACGCGGCGAGCGCCGTGCCGCCTGGGTCGAGCAGATCCGGCCGGAAGTACTCGCTCTGGCTCATCGGCAGGCCTCCAGCGAGTTGCGCGAGGTACTCGCCGAAGGCCGCCTGCAGCATCAACGTCTCGAGCTCGCCGGAGCGCCCCTCGGCCTGCAGGCGGCGTGCCCAGCCGAGCATCTCGCGCAGCGCGCGCACGTAGGTGCCGACCCAGGCCACGCCGTGCAGGCACGCCTGCTCCCGGATCGGTGCCTGCGGGTCCGACGGGTCGATCCGCCCGCGCAGCGCCTCGCGCATCGCGTCCAGCAGCCGCGACGCGGCCGAAAGCGCGTCGTCGCAGCGGCGCAGTACGGCCGGGGCGGTGTCGTCCATCATGCGTCCATCCGTTGCGCGATCGGGCCAGCGATGCCGCGGTCCGACAGTTCGCCGATCCGCGCATCGTCCAGCGCGAGTACTTCGCGCAATACGGCCGCCGTGTCCCCGCCGATCCGCGGCGCCGGCGACGGCGCCGGGGTGACCGACGCGGAGAAGACGAGCGGGCTGCGCGTGGTGAGGAACCGGCCGTAGCCGGGGTGGTCGAGTCGCGAGAACATCGGGTTGGCCTCCGAGACGCGCGGATCCTCGGCGATCATCTGCGCGAAGTCGCGGTACGGTCCCCAGAGCAGCGAGCGATCGGTGAACGCCGCGGCAACCTGCGCGAGCGTGCGGCGGGCGAACCAGGGCCTCATGAACGCCGAGATCAGGTCACGCGCGCGCCAGCGTCCGGCCTCCGAATCGAGCTGATGCCCGGTGGCGGCCGCCGCGGCCTGCAACGCCTCGCCCACGCCGACTGCGCCGACCAGCGCACGCCACTGCCGTTCGCTGATCGCCACGACCATCACGTGACGCGCGTCGGCAGTATGGAACGCATCGCCGTAGGCGCCGTACAGGTAGTTGCCGTCCGCCGCGCGCTGCTGCCCGTTGACTTCCACGTCGGCCAGGAAGCCGAGATTGGCGGTCGCGCCGAACGCGACGTCGGACAGCGCGAGGCGCACGTGCTGGCCGGCACCGGTGATCCGCCGGTGCCGCTCCGCGGCGAGGGTTGCGGTCGCCAGCGTCATTCCGGCGAGCAGGTCCCAAGCGGGTAGCACGTGGTTGACCGGTTCGTGCCCACGACCGGTGACCGCGGGGTAGCCCGATGCACAGTTGACCGTGTAGTCGACCGCGGCCGCGCCGTCGGACGAGCCCACGAGCTGGACCATGATCAGGTCCGCGCGGCGCGCGGACAGCGCCGTCCAGCCGAGCGGGCCGTCCACCGCGAGGTTGGTGAGGAAGATGCCGCCGCCCGCACCCGGCGCGGTGATCAGATCCTGAATCAGGCTCGCGCCGGTGGGGTCGCGCGGATCGAGGGTCACCGACCGCTTGCCGTGGTTGAGGGAAGCCCAGTACAGACTCGCGCCCGCGCCGTTGACCGGCCAACGATCGGCGTCGATGTTTCCGCCGGGCGGGTCGATCCGGATCACCTCGGCACCGAGTTGAGCCAACGCGAGCCCCGCGGACGGGGCTGCGACGAACGCGGAAAACTCGACCACCCGAAGACCGGCGAGGGGCGGCGCGTGTGCGGGGGGCGAGGGCGGGCTCATCTCGGGGACGATTCCATCACAAAGGCCCTGCGTGCGATGCCGTAGGATCGGCGCGTCGCGGGGCTTCCCGCGCGGACGATTCCGGAAACCCCTGTCGCGTGGCCTCACTGGACCGACTTCCGCTGTTCACCGCAGCTCGCGAGCGGCTCGGGCGATCGTTCGCTGAGGCGCTGGAGAGCGGGCTGCCCGAGATCGCCGAGCGGCTCGAGCTAGCCGCGGAAGCAGAGCGCGCAACGCTCGAGCGGCGTGATCTGTTCGCATCGGCTGCGGCGCTGCGCATCGAGGCCCCGGTGCGCGCCCAGCGGGCTCTGGGTGCGCTGTACGACCTGAGCTTTCGGCTGCTGCAGATCGGCGTCGATGGGGTGCAGGACCCCCCACCCGACCTGCTGCCCGATCCGGAGCTCGAGGCACGGATCCTCGCCGACGAGCTCGCGCAGGCCTTGCGCGAGCGTCTGGGCGAGCGCTACGAGGGCTGGCGCCGACGGACCGACGCACTGTTGCAGCACGCCCCGGGTGAGCCGCTGGCTCCGCTCGGCGCCACCGCGATCGCACACGCTGCGGTGCATGCGTTGCGGCCGATGGCGATCGACCGAGTGTCGCGTACGACCGTCCGCGATGCCGCACTCGAGCGGCTCGTGCCGTCGCTCGCCGCCGCGATCGCGACCGCCGACGCGTGGCTCGACACGCAGGGAATCGTGCCGTGGGATCCTGGTCACGCCGAGGCGAAGGCGACTCATGAGGACACCGTGGCGATCGGGTCCGCGTCGCCCGCCGTTCAAATCGTGCCCGCAGGCACGGTAGCACTCGAGCCCGCCCCCGGGCCCGCTTCCAATGCAGCGCGCTTCGACGCGCCGCATGGCGGCGGCGACGCGCCAGCGCGTACCGGCGAGCCGGCGAGGCCGACCGATGCGTCACCGTCCTCGACGCCGGTGCCCGTCGGCGCGCCAGCAGAGACCGTCGACTCGACGCGCCCCGGGTCGCGCGACGACGATGCGACGCAGGTTGGTGCCGACGCGGGATCGGGTGTCGCCGGAGCCGGCGCCGATGCCGCGATGACCCGCGCGGCCGAGGCACTGGTGCGCGATACCGAGGTCGCGGATCTGCTCGGTCGCCATCCGATGGCTGAGCCGGCGGGTCCCGAAGCCGCTCACCGGTACGCCGGGGCGCTCGCGCGACCGAGCGCCCTGGAACAGGATGCGGTCGCATTCGCGCACCGGGTGGGCGTCGCGCCGTATACCCGCGAGGCCCGCCGGCAGTTCTTCGCGGCGCTGCGCGCCCGGATGCTCGAGGCGAGCGCGAACCCCGCGCAGCTGGCGACGCTCGATCTGGTCGGCGCGATGTTCGATTACACGATCGATGACGCGCGGATGCCGGAGGCCGCCAAGCCGCTGCTGTGGCGGCTGCAGCATCCCTCGGTGACGCTGGTTGCGTTGGATGCAGGCTTCCTCGGGGACGACCGGCGCTCGCTCCGGCGACTGGTCGAGCAGCTCGCTGCGATCGCAGTTGCGTATGCCGACGACGTCACGCCGGGCAGCGAGCTTCACCGTCGGCTGGACACGGTGGTTCGCGCGGTCGAGGTGGTCTCGCATGCGTTCCAGGCGCGCTCGACGGTACTGGGCGAGCAGGTCCGACGCGAGTACGACCGTGCGCAGCAAGGCGTCGCGCAGCTGGTGTCGCGCGTCGAGAAGGACCGTCGTGCGCTCGAGGCGACGCCGGCCCGCCGTAACCGTCGGGACTTCACGCGTCGGCCCTCGACCGCACGCGAGCAGGAGGTGACCCAGCGGCTTCGCGTTCAGCTCGACGAGAGGCTGCGCGGCCGGGAGGTTCCCGAGTCGGTGAGGGACTTCCTTCACGAGGCCTGGCTGCGGCAGCTGCGCACGGCGGTCCTGCGCGACGGCGAGGACAGCCCGTCCTACCGCGTGGCGATGCAAGTGGTCGATGACTTGCTGTGGACCTTGGACGGGGGCGGCCGCCGAGCGAGCCGCCGCCAGCTCGCCAACCGGATCCCGCCGCTGCTGAAGCTGTTGACGCAGGGTATCCGCGACATCGGGGCCCGCCCGGACGACTACCGGCCCTTTCTCGACGAGCTGTTCGTCATCCACCTGCGACGGATGCAGCGTGACCCGCGCGAGGCCGCGACGGAGCCGACCGAGGCAACGCAGCCGCGGCGGGCTCCGGACGGCGTGTCCCTCGACGAGCTCGCGAGCGACGCTCCTGTGCTGCAGGAGCGGATCGTCGAACCGTCGCCGTCCGCGGAGGGTCGGTCGCCCGTCGTGCGCGGAGCGCGGGCCGGGCTCGAACCCCGTGTTGACGCCGATGACGAGGGCGGGGGCGCGGGCGAGCAGCGGCTGCTGACCGTCCTGAGTACGGTGGATCTCGGCGATTTCCCGGCCACGCCGGAACGCCTGAGGCTCGATCCCGACGAAGCGATCGCCCGGCTGCGCCGCGGAGATTGGCTCGAGCTGGTCGGACGGGATGGCCTGCCGCAGGAAGTCAAGGTCGCGTGGATCAACGCGCGGCGCACGGTCGTGCTGCTGGTGCGGCGGCCCGACCGCCGCACGCTGTCGCTGCGCACCACGGAGCTGCACCAGCGCTTTGCGCAGCGTCGGGCCGCGCTGATCGTCTGAGGCGCGCGTGCCGTCGACCGCGCTCAGCGCGCGGGGAACGTGACGATGTGGTCGGCTGCGAACCGGATCCCGATGGCCTCGCCGATCCGGTGATCGTGATGGCTGGGGACGAGCGCGAGCAGGCGCTGGCCGCTGGGCAGCTGCAGCGTGTAGAGGAACTGCGCCCCTCGGAATGCCTTGCGCAGCACGGTCGCCTGGATCGGGCTCGCATCGTCGTGTACCACGTCGTCCGGCCGCAGCAGGACGAGCAGTTCGCCCCCCGGTCCGGCGCTCGCCTCGGCCCGCACGCGGTCCTCGAGCTGCACGATCGGCAGCGCGCCGAGTTCGACCTCGATGCGCGCCGAGCCCCCGTCTTCGACGATCCAGCCGCGCAGGAACACGCCCATGCCGACGAAGTCCGCGACCGAGCGGCTTCTCGGATGGTGGTAGAGGCGGTACGCGTCGTCCCACTGCGCGATCCGTCCCCCCTCCATGACGCCGACCGTGTCCGCCAGGGCGAACGCCTCGTACTGGTCGTGCGTGACCATCAGCGTGGTCGTGCCGTGACCCTTGAGAATGTCGCGGAGTTCCGCGGCCAGAGTCTCACGCAGGTCGGGGTCGAGGTTGGAGAACGGCTCGTCCAGCAGCAGCAGTGCCGGGGCTGGGGCGAGCGCGCGCGCGAGGGCCACGCGCTGTTGCTGGCCGCCCGACAGCTCGTGCGGGAACCGGTGGTGGGCATCGGGCAGCCCGACCAGGGCGAGCATCTCGTCAACCCGTCGGCGGCGCTGCGCCCCGCGCGTGCGCCGCAGTCCGAAGCCGACGTTGTCGGCGACGCTCAGGTGCGGGAAGAGGGCGTAGTCCTGGAACACGACGCCGACACCGCGACGCTCGGGCGGCAGCATCGCGGTCGGCGTCGTGACCACGTCGCCCCCGATCCGGATCGTGCCGTCGTCCGGGCGCACGAAGCCCGCGACCGCCCGCAGCGCGGTGGTCTTGCCGCAGCCGGAACTGCCGAGCAGACAGCCGATCTCCCCGCCGGCGAGCGCGAAGGTCAGCCGGTCGAGCACCCGACGGCGCCCGCCGTCGCCGTCGAATCCGACCACGAGACCGTCGACCTGCAGCGACCGCGGCGCGGCGGCAGCGGTCGCGCTGGCCGGGCGCCCCGCCGCGACCGCGTTCGACGGCTGCGGTTCGAGGGTGCTCGACGGTGGAACGGAGATCACGAGTCGATGCCTATAATTCTCATTCGCATGAACGATTGTAGCCCGAGGCCCGGCGCGGTCTGTCCGCCGTGCACCCGCAGATGACACGCTCGCCGCTCGGCTGGGTCGCGACCGCGGCCGCGCTGCTGGTGCTTGCGCCGATCGCCGCGCTGCTGCTGATCGCGGTGCAGCCCACCGGCGCCGAGGCGCTGCAGCACCTGGCCTCGACCGTGCTGCCCCGCTACACGCTGACCTCGGTGCTGCTGCTCGCCCAGGTCTCGGTCTTCGTGCTGCTGCTGGGCGTGGGCGCGGGCTGGCTGGTGGCGGCCTTCGACTTCCCAGGCCGCCGCGGCCTGGAGGTCGCGCTGATCCTGCCGCTGGCCATGCCCGCCTTCGTGCTCGCCTACGCATACACCGACTTCCTGGATGTGAGCGGGCCGCTGCAGTCGTGGCTGCGCTCGGTCACCGGCTGGCAACTGGGCGGGTACAGGTTCCCAGAGGTCCGCTCGTTGACCGGCGCCGCGCTGTTCCTCGCGCTTGCCCTGTACCCCTACGTGTACATGCTGGCGCGCAACGCGTTCGCCGAGCGCAGCGAGTCGCTCGCCGAAGCGGCGCGTTCGCTCGGCACGCCGGCCCCGTCGGTCTGGTGGCGCGTCACCTGGCCGGTTGCGCGTCCCGCGGTCGCCGCGGGGCTCACGCTGGTGATGATGGAGACCCTGGCCGACTTTGGGACCGTCAGTTTCTTCGCGGTCGACACCTTCTCGGCAGGCATCTACCGTGCCTGGCAGGGGCTGGGGGACCGCACCGCGGCGGCGCGGCTGTCGCTGGTGCTGCTCGCGGCGGTGCTGCTGCTGGTGTGGATGGAAAGGCGGATGCGCGGTCGGATGGCGTTCCACGCCCGCGCGGCGAGGCCGGCGCGGGTCCGTCGCCTGAGAGGCGCCCCGGGCTGGCTCGCGTGCGCGGCCTGCTCGGTACCCGTGCTCGCGGGCTTCGTGCTGCCTTCGGTGCTGCTGGTGCGTGCCTGGTGGGTGCAGGGCGGCGGTCTCGATCCGCGCGTGGTGTCGTGGGCCGCGAACACTGCGCTGCTGTCGGCGCTCGCGGTTGCGATCGTGGTGCCGCTCGCAGTTGCGCTCGCCTACGCGATCCGCGTCGTCCAGGCACGCTGGATCGGGCTGCTCGCGGCGGTGGCCGCATGCGGTTACGCGGTGCCAGGCATCGTGCTCGGGGTCGGCCTGCTCGCGGTGGTGGGTGCCTTCGACCGGGTCGCGGCCCTCGCGCCCGGCGCCGGCTTGCTTCTCGGCGGGACCGCGGTCGCGGTCGTGTACGCGTACTGCGTACGGTTCTTCGCGGTTGCGTTGCACGGCCTGGACGCATCGCTCAAGCGGATCGCGCCGTCGATGGATGCGAGTGCGCGAACCCTCGGCGCGGGCCCGTTCGAGGTGCTGCGCCGGGTGCACTGGCCGCTGCTCAGGCCCAGCGTCGCGACCGCAGCGCTGCTCGTGTTCGTCGACTGCCTGAAGGAGCTGCCCGCGACCCTGGTGCTCAGGCCGTTCGACTTCGACACCCTGGCCGTGGTCGCGTATCAGTTCGCGAGCGACGAGCGGCTGGCCGAGGCCGCCGTACCTTCGCTGCTGATCGTCGTCGTGGGCCTGCTGCCGGTGACCGTGCTGGCTCGCAGCTTCCGGCGCGGGTGACCTCTGCGGTGCGTCAGCCGCCGGCGCGCCACGGCAGCGACCCGAGCAGCGGCCAGACCACCGTCGCCCATGAGCCCAGCGCCAGCAGCAGCGACAGCATCACCGCTGCGCTGCCCAGGTCCTTGGCGCGGCCCGACAGCGTGTGCCGCTCGACACCCACCCGGTCGACCGCTGCCTCGATCGCCGAATTCAGCAGCTCGACCACCAGCACCAGACCCAGCGAGCCGATCAGCGCGAGCCGTTCCAGCGGCGTCACGGGCAGCCACAGCGCCAGCGGCACCAGCACCGCACACGCCGCAGCCTCCTGGCGGAACGCGGCCTCGTTGCGCCAGGCCTCGCGGAATCCGGCGATCGAGTAGCGCAGCGCCCCAGGCAGCCGGCCCAGGCCGCCGCGGCTCTTGAAGGGACTGTCGGTCGGCATGCGAGGCTCCCGGACCCGGTGCCGCACCGGCGGCAGCCGCGGATCAGCCGACGGTCCGCTCGGGAACCCGGGAGCGCTCGGCGGCCGGACCCGCGTCAAAGGCGTTCGGAGCCCAGTGGATCACCCGCAGCTCGCCGTCGGTGGTCTCGACCAGCGCGGTGAGACTCTCCACCCAATCGCCGTCGTTGCAGTAGAGGATACCGTCGATCGCACGGATCTCGGCCTTGTGGATGTGCCCGCAGACCACGCCGTCGTAGCCGCGGCGCCGAGCCTCCGCCGCCAGCGTCCGCTCGAAGTCGCTGATGAAGCCGACCACGTTCTTGACCTGATGCTTCAGGTAGTGCGACAGCGACCAGTAGTTCAAGCCCATGCGGTGCCGAACCCGGGCGAGGTGGTGGTTCAGCCAGAGCGCCAGGGTGTACGCATGATCGCCAAGCCAGGCGAGCCAGCGCGCATGCCGGATCACGCCATCGAACAGGTCGCCGTGAACCAGCCACAGGCGCTTGCCGTCGAGGGTCACGTGTTCGGCTTCCTCGGCGATCTCGATGCCGCCGAATGACAGGCCCCCGAACTGACGGACCGACTCGTCGTGGTTGCCCGGGACGTAGATCACGCGGGTGCCCTTGCGGGCCTTGCGCAGCACCTTCTGTACGACGTCGTTGTGCTGCTGTGGCCAGTACCAGCGGCTGCGCAGCTGCCAGGCGTCGAGCACGTCGCCGATCAGATACAGCGAGTCGGATTCGTGCGACCGCAGGAAGTCGAGCAGGTAGGCCGACTTGCACCCGGGCGTGCCCAGATGCAGGTCCGAGATGAAGACCGCCCGGTAGCGGACCGGGGTGGGTTTGACGGGCAGATCGCTGGCGTCCACGGGGGCGGAGTGTGCGGTCCGGTGGTGACGCCCCGATGACAAACGCGATGAGCTTTGCCCTGCAAGTACCTGATTGTGCGACCTTCGATTGGGGGCAGGCCCACCTGCGGTTCGACATCGCGGGCGCGGTCCTGCTACCATCCGGAGCTTGCAGGCGCGTAGCTCAGCTGGTTAGAGCACCACCTTGACATGGTGGGGGTCGTTGGTTCGAGTCCAATCGCGCCTACCAATACCCTGCGGCGGCGTGTCGCCCGGGCCCCTGCGACCGGGCGGGCCCGGTGCGGCGACCCGCCCGGTCGGACGAGGCCCGGCCCGGCGGGGTCGCCGGCGCGGGAAAGTGCGGTTCGGCCGCACTTTTTTTTCGTCCGGCCCCGAGAGGACGCGATCGTGATCCGCATCACCCTGCCCGATGGTTCGGTTCGTGACTACCCGGCGCCGCCGACCGTGGCCGAGGTGGCCGCCTCGATCGGCCCCGGCCTCGCGAAGGCGGCGCTCGCCGGGCGCGTCGACGGACGTCTCGTCGACACGTCCCACCGGATCGCCGGCGACGCCCGCGTCGCGATCGTCACCGACAAGGAGCCGGACGGGCTCGAGGTGATCCGACACTCGACCGCGCACCTGCTCGCCTATGCGGTGAAGGAGTTGTTCCCCGACGCGCAGGTCACCATCGGCCCGGTGATCGACGACGGCTTCTACTACGACTTCTCGTACCAGCGCCCGTTCACCCCGGAGGATCTCGAGGCGATCGAGCGCAAGATGACCGAACTGGCGCGCCGCGACGAGCCGGTGGTCCGCGAGGAGTGGGAGCGCGACGCCGCGGTGAGCTTCTTCGAGTCGATCGGGGAGAGGTACAAGGCGCAGATCGTCGCGTCGATCCCCCAGGGCGAGCCGATCGGCCTGTACCGCGAAGGCGGCTTCGTCGACCTGTGCCGTGGGCCGCACGTGCCGTCCACCGGGCGGCTCAAGGTCTTCAAGCTGATGAAGCTGGCCGGCGCGTATTGGCGCGGCGACGCGCGCAACGAAATGCTGCAGCGGATCTACGGCACCGCCTGGGCGCGCAAGGAAGACCAGGACGCGTACCTGCACCGGCTCGAGGAGGCCGAGCGGCGCGATCACCGCAAGCTGGGGCGCCAGCTCGACCTCTTCCATCTGCAGGACGACGCGCCCGGCATGGTCTTCTGGCACCCGAAAGGCTGGGCGCTCTGGCAGCAGATCGAGCAGTACATGCGGCGCATCTACCAGGACCACGGTTACCAGGAGATCCGCTGCCCGCAGATCCTCGACCGCACGCTGTGGGAGAAGTCGGGCCACTGGGAGAACTACAAGGACCACATGTTCACCACCGCGTCGGAGCACCGCGACTACGCGGTCAAGCCGATGAACTGCCCGGGGCACGTCCAGGTCTTCAACACCGGGCTGCGCAGTTACCGCGATCTGCCGTTGCGCTACGGCGAGTTCGGCTCGTGCCATCGCAACGAGCCCTCGGGCGCGCTGCACGGCATCATGCGCGTGCGCGGATTCGTGCAGGACGACGGGCACATCTTCTGCACCGAGGACCAGATCCTCGACGAGTGCGTCGCCTACACCGGCCTGCTGCACCAGGTCTATCGCGACTTCGGCTTCACCGACATCGTGTACAAGGTGGCCACCCGTCCGGCCAAGCGCGTCGGCGCCGACGAGCTCTGGGACAAGGCCGAACACGCGCTGATGGAATCGCTGCGCCGCGCCGGATGCGAATTCCAGGTCGCGGCCGGCGACGGCGCGTTCTACGGCCCCAAGATCGAGTACACGCTGCACGACGCGATCGGCCGCGCCTGGCAGTGCGGCACGATCCAGGTGGACTTCTTCATGCCGCAGCGGCTCGGCGCCGAGTACGTGGCCGAGGACAACACCCGGCGCCACCCGGTGATGCTGCATCGCGCGATCGTCGGCTCGCTCGAGCGGTTCATCGGGATCCTGATCGAGGAGCACGCGGGGGCCTTCCCGCCGTGGCTGGCACCGGTGCAGGCAGTGGTCGCAAGCATCACCGAGGCCCACGCCGCCTACGCTGCGGACGTTGCCCAAACGCTGAAAAAACAAGGGTTTAGGGTTCAGAGCGACTTGAGGAACGAAAAGATCGCGTATAAGATCCGCGAACACAGCCTGCAGAAAGTGCCGTACGTGCTCGTAGTCGGTGACAAGGAGCGGCAGGCTGGGCAGGTCGCCGTGCGTGCTCGCGGCGGTGTCGATCTGGGCCCGATGCCCGTCGACGCATTCAGCCGACGCCTCGCCGAGGACGTCGCCACCCGCAAGGCCTGACCGGCCCGGCGCGGCGGCGCCTGGCGCGTCGTCGGCACTCGCGCGCACGCCCGGCGTTCGATCCACGAACCCGGAGAAACCAGCATCGCTACTACTGCTCAAGAACGCGACCGCCCGCACCGCATCAACGGCGAGATCAACGTCCCCGAACTGCGCCTGATGGGCGTGGACAACCAGCCGCTGGGCATCGTGCCCACGCGTGAGGCGCTGAGGTTGGCCGAGGAGGCTGACGTCGACCTGGTGGAGATCGCCCCCACCGCCCAGCCGCCGGTCGCGCGGCTGATGGACTACGGCAAGTTCAAGTACCAGGAACAGAAGCGCGCCGCCGAGGCCCGGGCGAAGCAGAAGATCATCCAGGTCAAGGAAGTCAAGTTCCGGCCGGGCACTGACGACAACGACTACAACGTCAAGCTGCGCAACCTGAATCGATTCCTGGAAGAGGGCGACAAGGCGAAGATCACGCTGCGCTTTCGGGGTCGCGAGATGGCTCACCAGGAATTCGGCGTGCGTCTGCTCGAACGGATCCGCACCGACCTGGACGCGGTCGGCCAGGTCGAGTCGATGCCGAAGCTGGAAGGCCGCCAGATGATCATGATCATCGCGCCCAAGAAGAAGAAGTAGGGTTCTGCTATAGTTGAGAGTTCTCCGGGCGGATTCTGGCCCAGGGGTGCGCCGCTCGGGTCTTCGAAGTGCTGTTCGCGCCGTGTGCGCCCAGCCACCTCGCAGCGGCCAGGTACGGAGCAGTCATGCCCAAGATGAAGACGAAGAAGAGCGCCGCGAAGCGCTTTCGGGTTCGCGCCAGCGGCTCGATCAAGCGGGGTCAGGCGTTCAAGCGCCACATCCTCACGAAGAAGTCGACCAAGAACAAGCGCCAGCTGCGCGGCGCGGTCGATGTCCACGGCTCCGACGTGGTGAGCGTCCGGGCCATGATGCCGTACGCGTAACCGGAGACCGACATGCCTCGAGTCAAACGCGGCGTCACGGCTCGTGCCCGCCACAAGAAGATCATCGCGCTCGCCAAGGGCTACCGCGGCCGGCGCAACAACGTGTTCCGGATCGCCAAGCAGGCGGTCATGCGGGCGGGGCAGTACGCGTACCGCGACCGCCGCACCCGCAAGCGCGTGTTCCGTTCGCTCTGGATCGCACGCATCAACGCCGCAGCGCGCGAGCACGGGATCAGCTACAGCCGCTTCATCGCCGGGCTGGGCCGCTCGGACATCGGTCTGGACCGCAAGGTGCTCGCCGAACTGGCGGTCAACGACAAGCCGGCATTCGCCGCGATCGTTGCGCGCGTGAAGGCCTCGATCGGCGCGTGATCGGCCGCCGTACCGTGGCTCCGCCCGCGCGGCGGAGCACCGGGACGATCGGATGGTTCGGACGGGGCCCCTGCGGGCCCCGTCCGCTTGTGGGACCCGCGACCCGGCGGTCGACCCGGGTACGGGGGCGGACGGAGGCGGCCGGCGGGCCGCGCGAGGCGCACGGATGGAGTCGATGGACGATTCGCTGCAGGCCCTGATCGATGACGCGCGCCGGGTGCTGGCCGGTGCGCCGGACGCGCAGGCGCTCGCCAACGCGAAGGCACGCTATCTCGGCCGCGACGGGCTGCTCACGCTGCGGATGAAGTCGCTGGGCACGCTCGCCCCGGAGGTGCGCGCCGCCGCGGGCAAGCAGCTGAACGTCGCCAAGCAGGAGATCGAGGCGCTGATCGGCGAGCGGCAGCAGGCGCTCGCGCAGGCCGAGCTCGACGCGCGTCTCGCCCAGGACGCGATCGACGTCACCCTGCCGGGCCGCGGCGGCGGCCGCGGTGGTCTGCACCCGGTCACCCGGACGATCGAACGGGTCGAGGCGATCTTCCGTTCGATCGGATTCGACGTCGTCGACGGCCCCGAGATCGAGGAGGACTTCTACAACTTCGAAGCGTTGAACATGCCGGAGAATCACCCGGCGCGTTCGATGCACGACACCTTCTACGTGGATGCCGCCGACGTCCGGGGTCACGGTCTGCTGCTGCGCACCCACACCAGTCCGATGCAGATCCGCTACGCCCGGCAGCATCGGCCGCCGATCCGCGTGATCGCCCCCGGACGCACCTATCGGGTCGACTCGGACGCAACCCACTCGCCGATGTTCCATCAGTTCGAGGGACTGTGGATCGACCGGGACGTGTCGTTCGCCGACCTGAAGAACGTCTACACCGATTTCCTGCGCAGCTTCTTCGAGCGTGACGATCTCGACGTGCGATTCCGTCCGTCGTACTTCCCGTTCACCGAACCCTCGGCCGAGATCGACATGCGCTTTGCCGACGGTCCGCTCGCGGGGCGGTGGCTCGAGGTGTCGGGCGCCGGGCAGGTGCATCCGAACGTGGTCCGCAACATCGGGCTGGATCCGCAGGACTGCATCGGGTTCGCATTCGGCTCGGGCATCGAGCGGCTCGCGATGCTGCGCTACGGCGTGGGCGACCTGCGGATGTTCTACGAGAACGACCTGCGTTTCCTCGAGCAGTTCAGGGACTGACGACCATGCGATTCCCCGAGCGGTGGTTGCGGGCGTATGCCGATCCGTCGATGTCGAGCGACGAACTCGCGCACGCGCTGACGATGGCCGGTCTGGAAGTGGAGGAGCGCGCGCCCGTCGCGCCGCCGTTCGCCGGCGTGGTCGCGGCGAAGGTGCTCGAGGTCGTCCGGCACCCCAACGCGGACCGGCTCGCGGTGTGCCGCGTCGATGCGGGCGCGGGCGAGGTGCTGCAGATCGTGTGCGGCGCACCGAACGTGGCCGCCGGGCAGACCGTACCGTGCGCGCTTCCCGGAGCGCAGCTGCCGGGCGGCGCGCGGATCGGCGTCGCGTCGATGCGCGGCGTCGAGAGCCGGGGCATGCTGTGTTCGGCGCGCGAGCTGGGGCTGTCCGATGACCACTCCGGCCTGATGGTGCTGCCCGACGCGCTGCCCGCGGGCGCGCCGCTGCGGGAGGCGCTCGAGCTCGACGACATGCTGTGGCTGCTCAAGCTCACGCCGAACCTGGCGCACTGCATGTCGGTCACTGGAGTCGCCCGCGAGGTTGCCGCAGTCACGCGCGCACCGCTGCGGCTGCCGGCCATCGTCCCGGTCGAGCCCCGGATCGACGACCGGCTGCCGGTCACGATCGAGGCCGCGGAGCTGTGCGGCCGGTTCAGCGGCCGGGTGATCCGTGGCGTGGACGCGCGCGCCCCCACCCCTGCCTGGATGCGTCAGCGGCTCGAGCGATCGGGCCAGCGCTCGATCTCCGCGCTGGTCGATCTCTCCAACTACGTGATGCTCGAGCTGGGCCGCCCGACGCACGTGTTCGACCTCGCGAAGATCCACGGCCCGTTGCGCGTGCGATGGGGCCGCGCCGGCGAGCGGCTCGAACTGCTGAATGGGCAGACGATCGACGTCGGTCCCGACGAGCGGGGGCTGCCGGTCGGGGTGATCGCCGACGACCGGCAGGTCGAGAGCCTGGCTGGCATCATGGGCGGCAACGCGACTGCGGTCGGGCTCGACACCACCGACGTGTACGTCGAGGCGGCGTTCTGGTGGCCGCGCGCGATCGCCGGTCGCGCGCGCCGCTACGCGTTCAGCACCGACGCCGCGCAGCGCTTCGAGCGCGGCGTGGATCCGTCGACCACCGTCGAGCACATCGAGTACCTGACCCGCCTGATCCTCGAGGTGTGCGGTGGGCGGGCCGGTCCGGTCGACGACCAGGTGATCGCGCTGCCGCAGCGCCCGCCGGTGCGGCTGCGCGTCGCGCGCGCCCGCAAGGTGATCGGAGCGGACATCGGGCTGGCCGACTGCACCGACGCCTTCGAGCGGTTGGGACTGCGCCATGCGATCGAGCGCGGCGTCCGCGAGGACGGCGCCGATGCGGTCATCGCGGTGACCCCGCCCGCAGCCCGGTTCGACCTCGAGATCGAGGAGGATCTGATCGAGGAGGTGGTCCGGATCTGGGGCTTCGAGCGGCTGCCGTCACGCGCACCCCGCGCTCCCGCGACGATGCGTGCCGTACCCGAGGCCCGCCTGTCGCCGGCGGCACTCAAGCGTCGCTGGGCCGACCGCGACTGGCAGGAGGTGGTCAACTACACGTTCGTTTCCGACCGGAGCGAGGCGCTGCTCGGGGACGGTCGCGCCCCGATCGCACTGCGCAATCCGATCGCCGAGACGATGAACGTGATGCGCACGACGCTGTGGGGCGGGCTGGTGGCCACCCTGCGGCACAATCTGAACCGCAAGGCGTCGCGGGTGCGCGTGTTCGAGGTCGGCAGCGTGTTCCTGCGCGACCCGGGCGTCGCACCCGGGCCGATCACGGTCGGGGGCATCGATCAGCCCGCGCGGATCGCAGGCCTCGCCTTCGGCCCGGCGTTCGACGAGCAGTGGGGAGTGGCCGAGCGGCCGGTCGACTTCCACGACGTGAAGGGCGATCTGGTGGCGTGCGCGTCGACGCGCCTGCGCTTCGAGCCGGGCGTGCATCCGGTGCTCCACCCGGGGCGCACCGCGAGGGTTCTGGACGCGGGCGGTGCGGCGGTCGGTTGGCTCGGCGTGCTCCATCCGCGCCTGCTGCAGCCGCTGGACCTCGCTCACGCGCCGGTGCTCTTCGAGGTGTCGCTCGAGGCGATGCTCGCCGGGGCCGTGCCGTCGTACCGCGAGTTCTCACGATTCCCGCCTGCGGTCCGCGACCTCGCGTTCGTGGTCGACGCGTCCGTCCCCGTCCAGTCGCTGCTCGACGCGATCGATGCCCTCGCGCTCGACGAGCCGGTGCTCGGGCCACTGCGGAACGTGAGGCTGTTCGACGAATACCGAGGTAAGGTGTTGGAAAATAAAGAGAAAAGCCTTGCCTTCCGGTTCTGGTTGCAAGATACTCGACGCACCCTCGAGGATGCCGAGGTCGATGCGGCCATGAAGGCCGTGGTGGACAGGCTGGCCCGGTCTCACGGCGCCAGGCTGAGATCGTCCTGATGTCCCGCCATGAACCCACCCTCGCTGACCGACGCCGGCCCCGACTCGACGCTGGAATCCCGCGAGCGCGCGCTCGCGGCGTCGATCGGCGCGACGTCCCCCCCGGGCGAGGGGTTCACGCTGACCAAGGCAGAGCTGGCCGAGATGCTGTTCGAGAAGGTCGGCCTCAACAAGCGTGAGGCCAAGGACATGGTCGAAACCTTCTTCGAGGAGATCCGGGACGCCCTGGAACGTGGCGAGAGCGTCAAGCTCTCCGGCTTCGGCAACTTCCAGCTGCGCGACAAGCCTCAGCGTCCGGGCCGCAATCCGAAGACCGGCGAGGAGATTCCGATCTCGGCCCGCCGGGTCGTCACCTTCCACGCGAGCCAGAAGCTCAAGGCGCTGATCGAGCGCCTGCCGTCCGCCTGAGCGCGGGCCCTGCGGCTTCGCCCCGTCGTCCACGATGAGCGCCACCGGCCCCGGCAAGCACGACACGCGGGTGCCGCTGCCTCCGATCCCGGCCAAGCGCTACTTCACGATCGGCGAGGTCAGCGAACTGTGTGGCGTGAAGCCTCACGTGCTGCGGTACTGGGAGCAGGAGTTCACCCAGCTGCGGCCGATGAAGCGTCGGGGCAACCGCCGCTACTACCAGCACCACGAGGTGCTGCTCGTACGGCGGATCCGCGAGCTGCTGTACGAGCAGGGGTTCACGATCAGCGGCGCCCGCAACCGGCTCGGTGAGCAGATGCAGCATGCCCGGCGCAAGGAATCCGCGGCGCCCGCCGTCGCGCCCGAGCCGGTGCTGGACGGGACTCCGGTCGTTCGGGACGAGGGCGATGCGATGCCGATCGTGGCCGGTCGCGCGACCGACCCGCTCGCGGGCGTCCGCAACGAGCTGCTCGCCGCCCTCGAGCTGCTGTCCGCGCCCGGCCAGATCGGCCGCTGAGGAACCGCACCGGCGCGCTGCTATACTCTGCAGCTTCGGGGCGTAGCGCAGCCTGGTAGCGCACCTGCATGGGGTGCAGGGGGTCGCGAGTTCAAATCCCGCCGTCCCGACCACGTTCTCGTGAACCTGGGTGAGGAAACCGCCCAGGGCTTCTCCACCGAGTGCCGCTGCGGCCAGGGCATGGCTGGCGGCGGCTCTCGACGGCTGCATCGAGTCTTCGCATCGGAGCAGCCACTCGGCGCTCGCCGTGGGTACTCTGAGCGCTGCCCGGGCCCGCCCGCCGCGGGTCGCCGCGGCCGGCCCCTCAATCGCTGCGTGGTGCAGGCGCAGGGCCGGTCGCGGCTGCCATCGTCGCGTCGTGGGGCTGGCTCAACGGGAAGAGCGCCCTTCGGGGCCGTTGCACTGAGACCAAACCGGTCCGTCCCCGGTCCGACCCGGTTCAATACCGTCCTTTGCGACCTGTCCACTGTGATGGCACATTCCGTTGAAAAGCTGTGGGCTTGGTGACGGCTTGTACCATTGCAGGATGCCCCTCTCGATCTCCGCTGGCGACATGGGTCTACTCGGAACGCCGAAGTAGTCGGGCGCTCTGTTGAGGGGCCAGCCCTTGGGTGCGGTCTCGAGCAGGTCCATGATGCTCAGAGGCTCAAGCATCGTCGGCGCCCGTTGCGCCACCAACGATGGGACCGCAGGCGGCGTGAATTTGGCCGACGTCTGGACAGCCGACGGGCTCGATGGCTGATCTTGGGCCCGAAGTGCTGCCAAAAGGCTACCCGGACCCAAACCGGCGGGGGTGATCGCCATGAATGACTCCTCGTTCAGGTTGGAGCGTAGCAGTCGCTGTGCATGCGTGCAGACTCGCATGCGCAGCGGTGCCGCGGATAGCTGGGAGGGACCCTAGCGGCACGTCCCTCGCGTCGCGCTCCGGTGCGCGTCGTCCCAGGGTCGCCCCGGGGTCGGGCGGGTCAGTAGCGCAAGGTCAGCGAGACGCCGCTGATCCACAGCGTCGAGCCGGTCTGCCGCAGGTCGTCCTGCCGGGCGAAGTACAGGTCGAACGACCGGTTGCCTGCCATCTCGAACTCGGCGCCGATCTGCAGGAAGCGCCGCGACCACGCGGCCTCGCGGCGGTCCCAGAAGAACTCGAGCATGCCGTAGGGCGTGACCGCAGACAGGGTGCCCGGCGGCAGCATCGACAGCAGCAGTGCGCTCGAGGCGCCCTCGTCGCGCAGCGACCAGGTCCGCTCGATGCGCGTCCGGTTGCGGAACCGCCAGGAACCCTCCCCGTCGACCGCACGCAGGTCCACGCGCGTGCGGTTGGCGATGCGGAGCGCCTGCCACAGCGGCTCGCTGCGCAGCGTCGCTTCGATCAGCACACGGTTCTCGGCAGGGCGGGTCTTGTTCCACGCCGCGATGTGCTGGTAACCGACCCGCGTCCAGATCGACCACTGCCCCTCCATCCCCGGCGCCAGTGCGAGCAGCGACGCCGGCAGCCCCGACGGGAACCAGTCGTAGTGGGCTCCCAGCGTGCTCTCGGTCGAGGTCCCGGTCTCGGCCGCCCGCGTCAGCGCACCCAGCAGGAACAGCCTGGAGTGGTCGTCGAGCTTCACGAACACGTCCAGTTCCGGCCAGAACTCGGTGAGCACGCGCTCGGCGGAGAGAGGCGTCGCGATCAGCATGAGTGCGAAGAGGGCGCTGATCGACGCCGCGCGTCGCGGGCTCGCTCCCTCCGGCGCGCCCCGAGAGGAGGACCGAAGAGGAGCGGTCGCATCGGGCATCGCAGCCGAATGATCGCCGATCCGGTGGATCGTCATCAACCTGGGCCGGGCGCGGGGGTGTGTGCCAGGCCTTCGAGCAGCGACTGGAAGGCTCGTACGACCAGGTCCGCGTCGTCGTTGGTAATCGCCTCGAGCGGGTTGTGGCTGATGCCTGCGTTCAGTCCGCGCACGAACAGCATCGCCTGCGGCATCAGTTCATGAAGCTTCATCGCGTCGTGCCCGGCCCCGCTCGGCATCCGGTGCACCGGGAGTCCGAGTGACGCGACAGCGGCCTCCCAGCGGGCCTGCCAGGTCGGATCGCTCGGCGCCGCCGGAACCTGTAGCGTCCGCTCCACCGTCGCCGATACGCCCCGGCGGACGCAAATCCGTTCGAGTTCGGCGAGCACGTCCGACACGCACGCGTCACGGGTCGCGTCATCGGTCGCACGGATGTCGACGCTGACGACGCAGCGGCCGGGCACGACGTTGACCGAGCCGTCGGGCACGTTCAGCTGGCCGACCGTACCCACCACGCTGGGTACCGTCAGCGCGCGTCGTTCGACGTAGAGCACCAGCTCCGCGGCCGCGCACGCGGCGTCGCGCCGCCGGTCCATCGGCGTCGTGCCTGCGTGGCAGGCCATACCGCGGATCTCGACCAGCTGACGAACGCTGCCGTTGATCGAGGTCACCACGCCGAGCGGCAGGCCGAGCTCGGCAAGTACCGGGCCCTGTTCGATGTGGACTTCGACGAAGCCCATGTAGTCGGCGGGATCGCGGCGAATCGCCGGAATCCTCGATGGATCGAGGCCCGCTGCGGCCATTGCTTCGCGCATTGGGATGCCAGCGGCGTCACGCTGCTCGAGCCAGGCCGGATCGAAGGCTCCGAGCAGTGCGCCCGAACCGAGAAAGGTGGCCTTGTAGCGCTGCCCTTCCTCCTCGGCGAAGCCCACCACCTCGATGCCGAAGGGCAGTCTTCGCCCCCCACGGCTCAGCTCGCGAACGACCAGCATCGGCACCAGGATCCCGAGCCGACCGTCGTAACGCCCGCCGTTGCGGACGGTGTCGTAGTGGCTGCCGGTCAGTAACCACCGCGCCCCGGGGGTCGTGCCGCGGTACCGGCCGACGACGTTTCCCACCGCATCCAGATCAACCTCGTCGAAGCCGCACTCGCGCAGCCACTCGGTCAGCTGGTCGGCGCACGCGCGGTGCGCGTCGGTCAGGTACGTGACCGTCAGCTGTCCGCGTTCGCGGTACCCCGGATCGGAGTGCACGGCGAGCTGGTCGGCCCAATCGAGCACCTGGTTGCCAAGCGTCGGCGTGGCATCGAGCGCATCGTCGAGCCGAAGCTCCGCGATCCGGTGGATGTTGCGCACGGCCTCTGCGAGCTCGACTTCGGGCGGGTGCGCGAGCCGGCGCTCGAACGTCGCGATGATCTCGGCCCGCGACAGGCCGCGACCCCGAGGTCCGCGAACCGCCAGCACGAAGGGGAACTTGAAGCGCTCGGCATAGTGCACGTTCAGCCGTTGGAGCCGTTCGAACTCCTCGGCCGTGCATGCAGCGAGCCCCGCGGCACCCTGCTCGCGACTGGATTCCGCGGTGAGCGATCCCGCGACCATCGCGCGACCCGCCAGCTCGGGATGGGCGCGGACCAGTGCGAGCCGCGCCTCGTGTCCGGCCTCGTCGACGACGCGCACCAGAGCCTGCTTGAGCTGCGCAAGGCTGCGAAACGGGCGGCTCGCGGCCGCGCGGGTAACGATCCAGGCAGAGTGCTCGTAGATGCCTTCGAGCAACTCGACGAACCGGGCCTCGGACGCGGCGTTCAGGTGATCCAGCGACAGCGGCAAGGTGGGCCTCCAGCGGCGGGCGGCGCCGCACCGGCGAGGGGATCGGCTCGGCCGCGGGCATCGCGCGCAGGAGGGCAGGGTAGCCGGCGCACGCTTCGCCGTGCAAGCCGTCGCCGGCCGCAGCGTTGCGTCACACCCTGTGCATCACACCGGGCGCCATTCGCGCGGCAGGCGCTTGCGTGCGCTCCGCGTCGCCCCGGGAAGGATGCGGCTCCAGGCCGGGAGACGGGCGCGCTCAGGCGGCTCCGGCTCGCGAGACGACGATGTTCAAGCGGCTCGCTGTCCGGTCTCGGTCGGAGCCCTTTCGACGCCGTCCAGCCACGAGCCAAGGCGCTCGAGCGCCTCGCGCCGCTCCTCCAGCGTGGGCAGCCGGTGGTAGGCGCGCTGTGCGTCGCCACGAACGGCGTGATCCAGGCAGGCGGCGATCACGTCCGAGCGTGTACCCTGCTCGGCCATCAACGCAGCCGCGGTTCGACGCAGATCGAGCGGAGTCCACGCGCCGTTGGCCAGCACCAAGGTGGTCGTGCCGCTGGCTCGTCCCCGAATCTGGCTGCCGCGTTGCCGGTCCCGGATCTGCTTGCCGAGCGCCTTGGGCGACAGCGGCTCGGAGGCGTACCGGCCGGGAAAGACCCACTGATCCGATCGCCGGGGCTCGCCGTCGGGCATCAAGTGCCGCAGCGCGAACGACGACAGAGGTACGGCGTGGGCGCGTCCGCTGTGGCTGAACTCGGCCGGGACGGTCCAGGTCCGAGCGGTCGCGTCGATGTCCTGCCAACGCGCATTCGCGATCTCGCCGATCCGTACGCCGGTGGCCAGCATCAGCCAGATCGCATGACGGATGTGTCGGGCCAGCCGCGCGGCGCGCAGTTTCGTGGCCAGTTCGGCGACCTCGACGTCCGTCAGGCGTCTGCGGCGTGCTTGTGGTGCGCCGCCGAAGTCGGACTTTCGCAGCGTCGCGGTCGGGTCGGCGTCGACCCAGCCCGACTGGGCGGCCCAGCGGAACATCTGGCGCAGGTCGGCCAGTACGCACCCGGCTTGGCGCGCCGACCCACGTTCGACGATGCGCTCCAGCACCGCGACCACCTGTCCGCGGCGCACGACGTGGGCGGGCAGTTCTCCGAGCGTCGGCAGCACGTCCTTGTGCATGCTGCGACGAACCGATTCGCCCCCGTCCTTTCGCGTGGCGAGAGCGCTCATCCGCCAGCGCTCGAACACTTCGGCGACCGCCGGAGTGCTCGCTGCTCGCTGCGAGGCGGCCGATTCGAACAACGGGCCCGGACCGTCGACGCCACGGCCTTTGGAATCTGCCGCGGCGCGTGCGGTCCAGCCGCTGGGCGAGGCACCGGTCGATTTCGGGGGAACGGATGTGACCGAGGGGGCGGGTCCCTTGTCCAGCGCACGCGCGGTCGCGGTCGCACCCGATCCGTGGACCATCGCCAGGTCGAACTGATCGGTGCGCCGAGCGCGGTCGGCATTGAACCGGATCTCCGTGAGCGTGCGGTCCGGCCACGTGCCGACCTTCACTTCCCGCGGCAGGCCAGTCTCGCCGACGCCAAGTATGAAATCGACCACGACCCGGCGGACCGGGCGGGGTTCGATGCGTACGCAGCCGATGAGTCCGGGTGCATCCGCAAGTCGGCGACCGACGTCCGCCTCGGTGAGGCGTTCGAGCTCGAGATTCGACAGCATGGTCCGTGTCCAGCACGTCGTGGCAAGGGGCAGCGTCAGTCTGCGTTGCGGATCGCAGGTGCCGTGACGCCGCCGGGCGGACTGCCGCAGGAGGCGCTGAACGGCAGGGAGCTGTCGGATACGCGCCACACCACGTACCATCGGCGCACATGACGCGCGTTCTCATGGTCGGCGGCGGCCACACCCACCTCGTGGCGGCCCCACTGCTCGCGGCCCGGGCAGCGCTTCGAGTGCGGCTGCAGCTGCTCGCTCCCGAGCCGTTGCTGCTCTACTCGGGCATGATGCCGGGCTGGATCGCCGGCCAGTACGCGTTCGACGCCTGCGCGATCGACCTGGCGCGGGTCGCCGAAGGCGCCGGGATCGAGTGGGTTCAGGACACGCTGGTCGACGTTGACTTTGGCGCGCGCGAGGCGGTTGGCGCCGACGGGCGGCGCTATCCCTACGATCTGCTGTCGCTGAACGTCGGATCGGCGACTCATCGAGGCGAGCTGGCGGCCGATGCGCGTGCCTGCGTGCTTGGCGCCAAGCCGTTCTCGGATTTCGTCGCCGGCTGGCGGCGCTGGCTCGCCCGAGCGCCACGTACGCCGCACTGCCTCGTCGCCGGGGGCGGCGCCGCAGGGGTGGAGATCGCCTTCGCGCTGGCCGCGCTGTGCGGCGGCGGCCGCGACCTCGCAGGTGGCCGGGTCGAACTGGCGGCGCCCGGCGAGCGCCTTCTGCCGGGGCATGCGCCGATCGCGTCGGCCCTCGCCGAACGCGCGTTGCGCGCCCGAGGCATCGCGATCCGGCTCGGTACGCGCTATCTCGGCGCCGACCGGGACGGCGTACGCCTCGCCGACGAGGCGTCGGACGGTCGTCTCGCGCGGATCGATCCCGATCTGGTGATCGTGGCCACGGGAGCGCGTCCGCCGGCTTGGCTCGGGCGGGCGGCTCGCGCCCACGGCCTCGACGTGGCGGACGA
>Ga0169931_10002188_pt1 | contig 31972 bp, 31 predicted proteins | sample Kivu_15m_20L_FD_129675 | JGI IMG/M metagenome (GOLD analysis project Ga0169931, IMG submission 129675) | Freshwater microbial communities from Lake Kivu, Western Province, Rwanda to study Microbial Dark Matter (Phase II) - Kivu_15m_20L... | ecosystem: Environmental > Aquatic > Freshwater > Lake...
AGATGACAAAGCTCAAAAGGTTACTGTATTCCGCATCTACGACCGTTGGGGTGAACTCGTCTTCGAGGGTCTCGACCTTGATATCAACGATCCGCAACAAGGTTGGAATGGTACTTTTAAAGGCGATAATCTTTCTAGTGGGGTGTTTAGTTGGTATGCAGAAGTACTATTTATAGATGGGCAAGTAAAGTTGTTTAGAGGAGACGTTTCTTTATTTAGATGATGAAATATATCAAAAGCTTTAAAAAATAAATTTTAAACATTATATTTACGCAGTATTGCTTTTAATAAACGTTAATACATTTACCAAAATAAACTATGGTTCATAACAAATTATCAAAGCTTTTCATTGTATCACTATTCTTCATGATTTTTAGTGGTCAAGTTTTTGGACAGGATCAAAGATATTCTCAGTATTATTCTTCTCCTTCCAGATTAAATCCTGCATTAGCAGGGGTTTTTAATGGTTCTTACCGTTTTGGGATTAATTACAGAACCCAATGGGGAGAAAATATGTATAAAGCTTTCAATTCTGGTTCTTTTACAGCTGATGCTCGATTTAGAGTTTTAGATAAAGATTATATTGGAGTTGGAATTAATGCTATGTATGACAAGGCTGGTATTAGTGGTTATTCCATAATGGAGATTGGAATTGATTTCAATTATCAAAAGAAACTATATCAAGGAAGAGGAATTTTAGGAAAAAATCAACAGCAATATATCGTTGCAGGTGGAAGAATAGCCATTGGTCAGAGAGCTGTGAATTGGGATAATTTAACTTTTTCAACACAGTGGGATCCAGAGGCTCAGGGGTATTATAATCTTAACATTAACAATGGCGAACCTGCTTATGCTATAAGACAAAACAGACTTTATCCTGAGATTTCAGCTGGTGCAATGTGGTATGGTACTTTTGGTGAAAGAAGAAGTGCTTTTTTTGGAGCTAGTATATACCATTTAAATAGTCCTGATATTTCTCTTTTCTCTGCGCCTTTGAGAGACACAGCCACTAATATAACCTCAATACCTGTTGAAAGATTACCTCTTAGATTTACCATTCATGGAGGGGGAGAAGTTTTACTTGGTAACGGAAGAGCAGGTGCATTTTCTTTATTACCTGGCTTTGTTGCTATGTTTCAAGGACCTTCTGCTGAAATTAATTTTGGATTGTTGTGTAAATACCAACAACCAAAATTTGATGATTTTGCTTTTAAATTTGGATTGTGGGGACGTGTTGCCAACCAATATATAAATTTTGAAAATGCAACTATGGGATTCGACGCTTTAGTAGCACATATTGGGTTGGATTACAATAACTTTCAATTGGGTTTAAGCTATGACGTCACTCTCTCTAAATTGAGTTTAGTCAATAATTCAAGAGGCAGCTTCGAGGTTTCTTTATTCTATATTTTGTTGGGTAAAGATAGCAGAAGACAAGATTGTCCTTCATTTAAATAAATTTAATTGATATAACTAGGCCTGATACTTAATTGTGTCAGGCTTTTTTTTTGAGATGATTGAGATTAGAAAAGGATTTGCATCGGATATCCCACAACTTTTAGAGTTGATCAAAGAATTAGCTGAATTTGAGAATTCATTGCATCATGTTGAATTGGACGAAACTCAGTTGATTCAATATTTTTCCGAGGATAGACCACTTTTTGAATTTGAGTTAGCAGTATCAGATGAACAAGTGGTTGGATTTGCTCTTTATTTTTATACATTTTCAACATGGCAGGGGAAATGTATTTATTTGGAAGATTTGTATGTTAAACAGGATTATAGAAGAAATGGTATAGGATCTTTGCTATTTGATAGGATTCTAGAAATTGCCAATTTAAATCATTGTAAAAGAGTAAATTGGCAGGTATTAGATTGGAATTATAAAGCGATCGGTTTTTATTCAAAATATGAATCAATACAACTGGATGAATGGAAAAACTTCAGGATAGTTTTAGAAAAATGAGAATAATTTTTTTTAGAGTCTTGTTGCTCCTGTTGGGGTTTGTTTATTCAATAAATGCCCAAATATTAAATACCGATAAAATTGGTAAACCTGTTGATTTCACACATTTTTTTGCAGGTGGTTTTGAATTAGGGGTTAATCTAAATCAGCAGAAAACTTTTTTAGTTGCGGTAGATACTAAAGTAGATTTATCTTATTGGCACCTCAACAATGTGTTGATCTTAACTGGTAATTTTGCACTTTTTAGAACGGGGAGTACGAATTTGATTAATTCAGCTTTTTCTCATTTGAGATATAGAATGAGAATTCATAAAATTTTTCAACCAGAGTTTTTTAGTCAAATTCAATTAGATAACATACGAGGTATGAAACAAAGAGTTTTGGCAGGAGGAAATCTTAGGTTTGAATTACATGGTAAGCCGGAAATTGCTTTTCATAGTGGCCTTGGTGTTATGTATGAATGGGAAACCTGGGATTACTCTGGTGTTGATGCTCCGCTCATACCTTCTAATGCCCAAACGATTCAAAATCATTTTTTGAAGTTAAACCTTTATTTTAGTTATAGACATAAAATTAATAATTGGGCAGATATACAAACTGTAATATACTTTCAGAGTAGACCAGATAGATATTTTATTTTTCCAAGATTATCGGGTGATGCACAACTTACATTCAAGTTTAATAAGCATTTGGGTTTTAGCGTAGCCGGTAATATTTTTTATGATGCTTTTCCACCAGTACCTATTCAAAGATTGTTTTTTTCTGTTACCAATAAATTTATTGTTTCATTCTAATATAAGAACAGATTATTCCGCAGGCAACTGCGGCGTTTAGTGATTCTGCTTCACCAAATTTATCGATTTTGATAGTTATATCTGATTTTTTTTCTATTTCTGCATCAATTCCTTTTCCTTCATTTCCAATTACTACAATACATTGAGGAGCAATTTGTGTGCTCTGTAAAGACTTTCCTTGCAAACTTGTTGATATGCTAAGGTGATTCGGGAGCTGTTTTTGAAAAGAATCAAAATCAATTTCTTGAAAAGGTACCCTACATAGGCTACCCATGGAAGATTGTACAACCTTGGGGTTGTAAAAATCTACAGAGCCAAAACTTGCGATTGATTGAATATTAAACCAATCTGCAATTCTGATTATTGTACCTACATTGCCAGGATCCTGCAATCGGTCCAAGAATAAATGAATACCCTCTGTGAGGTGAACTCCGGATGTTTTGTATCTTAAGATTAAGATTACTTCTGGTGCATTCTTTAAAAGGGATATTCTATCAATTTCGTTGGGAGAACAATGATATGAATTAGAAATGTAATCTTGTATTAAAATTGTATTTTGTGCGAACCATTTTTCAGTTGCTAAAATGGAATGTATTGTAAAATGAGTCTGATTTAAAAATTCTGTTGTAATTTTATGACCTTCAGCCAAAAATAACTGATTTTGATCTCTGTATTTCTTTTGGGATAGAGAACAATAGAATTTAATTTGGTTGGAAGTCAGTCTATTCATAAACAGGGATGCATCGATTTTTTTATTTTTTACTAGTCGTGGTACTTATCCAATCATGTAATTCAAAGTATTACCTGAGATCACATTCTTATGCAGAGAATCCAAAATTGAGAATTTTTGATGAATATCTTTTGCAAAGAAATAGAATTATTGACGTAAACGATAAAAAATTATCCGATAATTCTTTAGTCTGCGAAGACTCTGTTTTGTTATTTTCAAATAAGTATAAGTTGGATAAGGATTTAAAGTCTGAAATTTATTATGATTTACAATCTATGATAAAACAGAAACCCAATAAATCTTTTTTATTCTTAAAACCTTTTCTTTGGATACATAACCTAACGGATACCTTACGTGTAAAATATGTTTATGATAAAAATTATCAGTGGTCTGATGATAGCGGTGCTTTATATATGGGAGGTATTCGTCCTGATACCCTCAATATAAAAAAGAGAATCGGAGATTCAATTGTTTATAGAAAGAGTAAGTTTCGAAAATTCCTTATGAAAAAGGTAGGAGAGGCTCCCGTTGTATTTTTAAAAAAATATGCAAACTCTACATCTAAATCAATGCAAAACTATTTAATTCAAAAAGGGTTTTTACATGCCAAAACTGGTTTTCAGATAAAATATAAGGAGCATAAAGTTTATGTAGATTATTTTTATTCTACAGGTAGTCCATTATTAATTGACTCCGTTTTTTACAATGCAACTGATTCCAATATCAATAATATCATTTTGAAAGAAAGGATAAATTCTGCTTTGCAAACAGGTGCTTTAATGGATAAAAATAGTTTTAATACCGAGAGAACCAGAATTGCAAGTTTAATGAAAAATAAAGGGTATTATTTTTTTAACTGGAATGCAATCGGGTTTGTAGCAGATACTGTGAATGCACAAAAATATCTGCCCAATTTTCCCTACAGTTTAGGAAATCAAGGAGAAACAAGGGTTAATATTTATGTACAAATAAATACGGATAATGACACTTTGTCTAATCGTGTTTATACAATGAAAAATGTCTATATCGTACTGGACGATGCCAATCAAGAGTTACACAAAGCGATGCGTAAATTTGATAAGGATTCAACTCATATTAGCTTTAAGTCTTCTTCTTTAAATAAAAAAAATAAAATTGGACTAACCCGGGTTTCTATTGATCAAAATGATTCATTATTCAGTTGGAAATTTTATAATAAAAATCTTCTCAGCGGTATTAATCAAGAGCCAGAGTTTAATAACAAACAACTTTTGGTTGTAGATGGAAGTCGATATGCTTATTTAGCTCGAATTAAAAATACGAATCGTACAGATAAAACTATTTCCAACATTCAATACAATGAAAATGGTTTTTCTTTCATTTCAAATCTTCCCACTTCCAAAGGATTTTTAGATTTGCCAACAAAGGCAGAGATGATTCTGAAAGATACTTCCCGTTCGATTGCTTTATTTCAAATTAGACCCTATGGTAAAAGTTTTTCAAAAGCCTATTATAAAACCTTAAGTCTGATTACAGATTCTGAGATCCCTGTTCAAACCTTATTAAGAAAGCCTCTAAAGAATTTTGAAAGTAAAATTATTACGGATAAAAAACTAATTAAGAAGACTTTGAGGGATAATTTAGTTATCAAGAATGGGGTTATCAGCGATATAATTCCTTTACACGCGGGTGATCAATATAATTTTGACAGAGCAAAGGAAACTATAAATAAGATTTCTGAATTGGAGTTGTTTAGATTTCCAAGAATTGAATACGTAATTAATCGGCAGGATCCTGATAAACTTGATGCTTTTGTTTATATGCAACAGGCGAAAAAACAGAGTTTTGGAGCAGAGACTGATGTTAATTCAAGTAATGCTAATTTGGGCTGGGCTTTAAATTTAAGTTATAAGAATAAAAATATTTTTAAAGGAGGAGAAACCTTTCTGTTTAATATAGAGGGTGGTATCAATTTTAATTTCAAGCCTGATACAACTCAAAATACAAAAGGAATTGTTAGATGGATCAATCTACTTGATGTAAATGCGAGTTTGAATATATTTTTCCCAAAAATTATTGGATTTAGAAATTGGTCTTTGAGTGTAGATGCGCCTAAAACCAAAATGGTCATATCCTATCATTATTTACAGCAATCAACGGATTTCAGAGTAAGTTCTTTTGATGCTGTATTTGGTTATGACTGGTCAATTAGAAAGAAGAAACATATTTTCAATTATACACCTTTTCTTCTGAATTTTACCTTAGAACCTGTTTTGGATGCAAGTTTTGAACAGAGGTTGAGGGATAATAATTTTGCATTGTGGAACAGTTTGAAAGAGAGGTATTTTATCCCTGGCTCAAGTTTTAGTTATTTGTTTAGCCCGGTTAAAACAAAAAAGATTCAATTTACCCTGAAGACTTTATTTGAAGCTTCTGGAAATTCAACCTGGATAATTGATCAAATTTTAAATACAGACATAGCTTTATTCGGTACAAAATATTCTCAATATTTTAAGGCTGATTTGGATATTAGACTTACCTATGAACCTTTTAAAAATCACGAGATAGTTAGTAGAATTATGTTTGGTGCAGCGATTCCCTTCGGAGAATCTTCCCGTGTGCCTTATTCAAGGCAGTTTTTTTTAGGTGGACCTTCCTCCATGCGAGGTTGGAATATGAGAGAACTGGGTCCGGGTAAGTTAAGACCTATTTCAGGTGCTTTGTTCCAATTAGGTGATATTCGATTTGAAACTAATCTGGAATACAGATTCAAATTTAATTCATGGATTGGGGGTGCTTTTTTTGCAGATGCAGGAAACATTTGGCTTGCAAAATCTGTTCTTTATCAAGAAACTTTCCTGAATCTACCCTATGAAACCGGTGCGTTTAATTCCAGATTTTTGGAGGAATTAGCGGTTGATGTTGGGTTTGGATTGAGGTTGGATTTTACTTTTTTTGTTTTTAGATTAGATGTGGCTTTTCCAGTACGGAATCCATCCGGATTTCCTATAATCGATGCCAATGGACTTACTCAATATGTGGATGGAGCTGGAAATCCTAAATTCTGGAAGTTTGATTATAGTAATGCTAATTTTTTACTTGCTGTAGGTTATCCATTTTAATATGACAATCAATATAATTGTAGCTTTTAATTCACAACTGGTAATTGGTAAAGACAACCAACTTCCCTGGTATCTACCTGCTGATCTGAGGTATTTTAAGAAAATGACAGAAGGCCATGCTGTTCTAATGGGAAGAAAAACCTTTGCTTCTTTGGGTCGACCTTTGCCTAACCGAAAAAATTTGGTAGTGAGTAGAAAAGCACATCAAAGTAGTGAGGATGTATTTTATTTTCAATCTATTCAAGAAGCTGTTCAATTTGGCAAAAGGGAGCATTGTGATCATTTGTTTGTAATAGGAGGAGGGGAAATATACAGACAGGCCCTACATCTGGCAGATTATTTATACGTTACAGAGGTTGATGTTTTAGTATCTGAACCAACTGTTTTTTTTCCGGAGTGGAACAAATCAGAATGGATTTTAGAAGAAACAATGGAAGGTGTGGTGGATGAAAAGAACTTATATCATCATCGTTTTCTTCGCTACAAGAAAATCAAATAACAACTTAATTAAATTTGAGTCCTTTTTTATCAGAATTATTATAAACTGACTAAGGCAAATTTTATTTTTCTTTTTAAACTACTTATCTTTGCAAAGCAAATTATCTTTTTTTTTATCTAAAAGTGTATTGTAATGAAAATATTAGTGTGTATAAGTCAGACACCTGACACAACAACCAAAATAAAATTTAACGCGGATCAAACCCAACTTGATGTGAATGGCGTTCAATTCATAATGAATCCTTATGATGAATGGTATGCATTGGTTCGTGCTATTGAGTTAAAAGAGCAATTGGGTGGAGAGGTTACTGTGTTGCATGTTGGAACTCTTGCCACAGAACCTACTATCCGTAAAGCTTTGGCGATAGGTGCCGACAATGCAGTAAGAATAGACACTGAAGCTGAAAATGCTTTGTTTACAGCTAAGCAAATTGCAGCACATGTAAAAACCGAGGCTTATGACCTAGTGTTTTTAGGAAAAGAGACTATAGATTATAACGGTTCTGAAGTAGGTGCTATGTTGGCTGAGCTATTGGACTTGCCTTATATTTCATATGCAACTTCTTTACAGATGAGTGGAACAGAGGCAACTGTTCAAAGAGAAATTGAAGGTGGAAAAGAAATATTAAAATTGAATACACCTTTTGTTATCAGTGCGGCTAAGGGAATGGCAGAACAGAGAATTCCTAACATGAAAGGCATCATGATGTCAAAGACAAAACCGGTAAAGGTTATTTCCCCAGTTGCCGTTACAAGTCAATCCAAGATTACAAAATATGATTATCCTGCAGAAAAGAAAGGATGTAAAATGGTTTCATCTGATCAAATAGATGAGTTGGTACAATTGTTACACAATGAGGCGAAAGTAATTTAATTAGTAATAGATAAATCAAAATATATGTCAGTTTTAGTTTATGCTGAAAGCTTAGGTGGTGTGATTAAAAAGGCAGCTCAAGAGGCTGTTTCTTATGGGGTGCAGGCTGCACAGGTATTAGGTACAGATTGTATAGCTGTTACAATTGGTAATCCAAGCGGTGCCTCTGAATTGGGTAAAATAGGTGCAAAAAGAGTAGTTGATTTAGGAACTTACAGTCATTTTGACGCTCAGGTATATACATCAATTTTAGCTCAGGCGGCACAGCAACTTGGCGCGGAATTTATTGTTATGGCACATTCTTCCACAGGAAAATCCATAGCAGGAAGATTATCAGCTCGTCTGGATGCAGCTATGGCATCATCCGTAACAACAATTCCTGTTTTAAACGGTAATGCTGTAGAAGTGAGAAAGGGTGTTTTTTCAGGTAAGGCTTTTGCTACCTATGAATTATCCTCTCCGATAAAAATTGTCACAATTGCTGCCAATACTTTCAGACCTGAGGATAAATCTTCTTCTGTTCAAGTAGAATCTTTATCAGTCAATGCGCCTCAATCCAAAATACAGGTAATTGAAAGTCAAACGGTAACAGGAACAGTTCCACTCCCAGAAGCTGATTTGGTTGTCTCTGCAGGTAGAGGAATGAAAGGACCTGAAAATTGGGGAATCATTGAAGAGCTGGCTCAATCATTGGGTGCTGCTACAGCTTGTTCTAGACCTGTGGCTGACGTTCATTGGAGACCTCACCACGAACATGTTGGTCAAACAGGAGTCGCTATCCGACCCACCTTGTATTTTGCTATTGGAATTTCTGGGGCAATACAGCATTTAGCTGGTGTGAATCAAAGTAAGGTTATTGTTGTTATTAATAATGATCCTGAAGCGCCTTTTTTCAAAGCTGCTGATTATGGTGTGGTGGGCGACTTGTTTGATGTTGTTCCCAAGTTAACATCTGCCATAAATAGGTTAAAAGCACAACAGTAATTCATGATTTGATGAATAAAATTGAATTAGAAATCGTAGCCTTATCCACGACAGTTTCACAGACACAAAACTATGCGATTGTCTTAGGCGAGGTTGAAGGGAATCGGAGATTACCCATTATTATTGGTGGTTTTGAAGCTCAAGCCATTGCAGTTGCTTTGGAAGGAATGTCCCCTGGCAGACCTATGACACATGATTTATTCAAAAATACCATTGATGCCTTTCAATCTAAGTTAAAAGAGATTGTTATTACCAATTTGGTAGATGGTATTTTTTATTCAAATTTGGTATTTGTAAATCAATCCAAAACAGTTGAAGTTGACTCGAGAACTTCTGATGCCCTAGCATTGGCCGTAAGGTTTGGTTGTCCTATTTACACAACAGAACATATCATGGACCAGGCAGGAATAGTTTTGGAGGAAGAAACTGAAAACGAAGTTCAAAAGGAAAAGTCACGCAGAAAGTCACAGCCTAATAAAAAAGAAAAAGGTTTGAGTGATTATGAAGAAGATGAATTGGAAGATATATTGGCCAAAGCTTTGGATGAAGAAGATTATGAAAAAGCCGCTTTAATTCGTGATGAGCTAAATAAACGAAAGGATAAAGGAAATTAATTTTAAAAATCAGTTGAAAAGCAGTTATCTTTGAATAACTGCTTTTTTTTATGCATTCAATCGTTCGTCAAGCTGTAGATATTTTTTTTCAATCCATCGAATTATATCATACTATTAATTCGATTTACCCGCAGAATCAGAACCCTTATCATTCTGGGCTTCAGCATATCCTTTTTGAAAAAAATTGGATTGACACAATTCAATGGCATGTGGAAGATGAAATTCGTTTTCCTCATATTGATCCAAATGATGCTTTGCAACTCAAAAGATATATTGATCAACTCAATCAAAAAAGAACAGATATCGTTGAAGAAATTGATGATTATTTTATGAATTTCTTCCAAAATTATTCAATTCCTGCTGATATTCCTTTGAATACAGAGTCACCAGCCTGGGCAATAGATAGGTTGTCTATTCTTTGTTTGAAGATTTATCATATGGAAATAGAAGTGAAACGAGTAGATCTGCCCACAGAAAAATTAAAATTTTGTCAGTCAAGATTAGTTTTATTAAAAGAACAACTATTTGATTTACAAGAATCTATATCTGATTTATTTCTTGATTTTGAGAAAGGTAATAAAAGAATGAAAGTGTATCGACAGGTTAAAATGTACAATGATCCTTCCTTGAATCCTGTTTTATACCAAAAGAAAAAAGATGAGCAAGGTTAGAAGATTGCTTGTAGTCCGATTTAGTTCATTGGGAGATGTAGCTATGACGATACCTGTGATAAAAAGGGTTTTAGACCAAAATCCAACTATATCCATCACTTTGGTTTCAGATCAAAAATATGAAGGATTAATTCAAAAAGGAGATAGATTTTCTTTTATTGGGTTCCCGAGAGAAAATTTTGGGTTCATTGGTTATTTATTTTTTTTAATCAAAAATGTAAATCAACCATTTGATCTAGTTATTGACTTACACGGTTCTATCAGGAGTGTTTTTTTGTCTTATTTTTATTTGATTTTTCGCGCTACTATTTTTTTTAGGATTCAAAAAGGAAGAAGGGAAAAAAAGAAATTGTGTGAAAACAGGGATAAAAAAAAATTAACAAATCTTCCATCCACCTTTATTCGTTATGCGATGGTTTTTCAAAAAGCTGGAATTGATGTTGATTTAAATCCAAACTCGACTCAAGAAAAAAATATTGGAACCGAAAATAAAGAATTTAATTATATTGGTTTTGCCCCTTTGTCAAGATACGACTCAAAAAATTTAGCGCTGGATTTGTCTATTGAATTGATTGAAAAAATACTGATCCAATTTCCTTCCTGTAAAGTACTTATTTTTTGTTCCAAACAGGAAAGGAAACTACTGGATTCATTTCAAATAAATGAAAGAATTCAATTTATTGCTGATTTACATTTAAGTTTGGAAGAAGAATTGAGTTGGATAAAAAAAATAAGTTTAATGATTTCTATGGATTCTGCTAATGGTCATTTGGCCTCTCTTTTTGATATTCCCTGCCTTACACTTTGGGGATCTACACATCCATGTTTGGGTTTTCAGCCCTGGAATCAACCCAATGAGAATCAATTTTTACCTGATTTGACTCTGTATTCAAATTTACCCTCCTCTGTAAATGGATCAGTTTGTTTTGAGAATGCTAAAGATTGTATGAGAAGTATTGATATAAATGCCATTCTAAAAAGAATGGGTGAATTACTTGTGATGTAAAATTCTCAGGCTCAGGTATAAATGACGCATGTCTGTAAGTGAGGAGCCTATTCCATAACAGCAAATTTTTTTATTATTTTCGCTAAGTAATAGAAGATAATTTCCCAGTTCAACCTCTTTTTCAAGATATTGAGAATAAAAACGTATAGGACATAAAGCGGCCCAGGGATCAGAAAAAAAGCTAATATGTGATTCATCTACTAATAATTGCAAATTTCTTTCGGTACAAAGCTGGTACATAGCTTCTCCGGATAATCCCGTTGGTCCTGATAAATTATGTTTTAATCCATTAGAGAACCAAAGTTTTTGGTAAGTTGACTTATCCTGATTTAGAATAGCCTGATTCAAATCAATGAAACATAGATCTAATTCGTTAGCCTTGGGAATTGTCAGATTTTCTGTTTTATTGATAAGAATTTGTGGAAAATAAAAATAAAGTTCTTGTTCAGATAAAACTTGAAAACTAAAACTTAGTATTTGAAAGTTGCCTTCTTTTTCCAAGATTAATACATATAGTGATAATTCTTCCTTTTTGTCATTTTTGATTGTAAGCCCTTGAAAATGAATGCCCAAATCTTCGTAATAGAAATGGTCGTTTTTTTGAATTTTAAGTTCATTTTGAACAGCCTTATAAAATTCAAAAAATAATTTACCTGAAAATCCTTTGGCTTTAAACAAATCCAAACTGTAAAAATGAGGGTAAAATGAGGATGAAAAAGATAGCTCTGAACTGGATTCAAGTTCTTTAGATTTCAATTCTAAAAAATTAAGGAGGTCTTCGTAATTCATTGATTTGCTTTTATTCCATTAATATAATCATAAATTATGGATTTGAGGTTCAGCTAGGTATTAAAAAAAAGCAACTAAATAAGAAATGTGGTATCTTTGAAAAAAAATGTATGGAGTCAACATTAAAATTTTCTTTACCAGATCATAATAAGTTTTTTACGACACTGAGAGATAGAGTTAATGGATATTTTAGAGATAAAAAGATATCCAGAAATGGTGATTACAGGATGTACCTTAAAACCATGGCTATGTTAGCTTTCTATCTATTTCCTTTTACTCTGATGTTTTTATTTACATTTCCAGTTATTGTTTGTCTTATATTTTATATAATCATGGGAATTGGATTGGTGGGAATAGGAATGAGTGTCATGCATGATGCCAATCATGGATCATATTCTTCAAAAGGTTGGATTAACGATGCTTTAAGTTATTCTATGAATCTGATCGGAGGTCACTCTCTTACCTGGAAAATACAACATAATGTGATGCACCATACCTACACAAACATTTATGGGCTTGACGAAGATGTTGAAGATAAACCCATTTTAAGACTTTCGCCGAATGGAAAATGGTATCAAATTCATAAATATCAGCATTTGTATGCTCCCTTTTTGTATGCATTGTCAACACTTTCCTGGATTTTATGGAAAGACTTTAAGGCATTGGCCCATTACAATAGAGAGGGTAAAACACAAAATTTAGGTCATCATCCCGGAAGAGAATTTTGGGTCTTGTTGATTACTAAAATTCTATATTGGCTTGTCTTTTTTGTTTGCCCATTGCTATTTTTTTCCTTGCCTGTATGGGTGCCGATTTTAGGTTTTTTTCTGATGCATGTCACAGCGGGTTTAATCATGACAATGGTTTTTCAGTTGGCACATGTCGTTGAAAATACTGATCATTTTCAACCCAATGAAGAAGGAAATATAGAAAATGTTTGGGCTATACATCAAATGAGAACAACTTCTAATTTTGCTCCACAAAATATATTAATTACCTGGTTTGTAGGTGGTTTGAATTTTCAAGTGGAACATCATTTATTTCCCAATATATGTCATGTTCATTATCCTGAAATTTCAAAGATTGTAAAATCTACGGCCAAAGAGTTTGGCTTACCCTATTTAGAGTATTCCAGTTTTGGTGAGGCCCTTTTCTCTCATTTTAAAACTCTCAAAGCATTGGGCCAAAATAATCTCGAAGCGAAGATTTTGTAAAAATTGATTCAAGATTCTATACACATGTAATAGATGATTTTGATTTTTTTTTAATAGAAAAAGAACATCCAACTAGTGGATGTTCTTTTTCTATTGATTTGGTGTTTTAAGGTTTAAATTTATTTTATTTTACTCTATGCCTCTTCCATAAAAGGATATCTGTAATCAGTAGGCGGGAGAAAATTTTCTTTGATTGACCTGGGAGATACCCATCTCAAAAGGTTGAGCATAGAACCTGCTTTATCATTTGTACCTGAGGCTCTGCCACCACCAAAGGGTTGTTGTCCTACTACCGCGCCTGTAGGTTTGTCATTGATATAGAAATTACCTGCCGTGTGTCTGAGTCTGTGCGAAATTTGCTCAATTACTTGTCGGTCTTTTGCGAAAATAGCACCTGTAAGGGCATAAGGGGAAGCCTGATCCAAAGCATCCAAGGTATCCCAGAATTTGGAATCTTCAAAAACGAAAATGGTCATGACTGGTCCGAAAATTTCTTCACACATGGTTACATAATAAGGATCAGACACTTTTATCACAGTGGGTTCGATGAAATACCCCTCAGATTTATTGTATTTTCCCCCTGCAATGATTTGAGCCTTGGGGTTATTTTTTGCTCCTTCAATATAGTTTGCAATACTGTCAAAAGCTTTTTCATCAATAACTGCATTTACAAAATTTCTAAAATCCTCAGGATTGCCCATTTTCATATCGGCAATATCTGCGAGTAAATGTTTTTCAACTTCAGGCCAAATACTGGCTGGTATATAAGCTCTTGAAGCTGCCGAACATTTTTGTCCCTGGTATTCAAAAGCACCTCTGGATAGGGCTACAGCAACAGCCTTGGCATTCGCATCAGGATATGCTACTACATAGTCTTTTCCACCTGTTTCTCCTACTATTCTGGGGTAATATTTGTAATTAGGAAGGTTGTTGGCAATGTTTTGCCACATTTTTTGGAAGGTTTGTGTACTTCCCGTAAAGTGGAGTCCCGCAAATTCAGGATGTGCAAAGCAAGTATTACCTACTACAGCCCCATCCGCAAAAACCAAATTAATAACACCCTGGGGTAGTCCTGCCTCTTCAAATAAATCCATAATAACTTTTGCGGAATAGATTTGAGTGATTGCCGGTTTCCATACAATTACATTACCCATCTGTGCAGGAGCGGCACATAGATTAGCACAAATGGATGTGAAATTGAAAGGAGTAATGGCTAAAACAAAACCTTCCAAGGCTCTATGTTCCATTCTATTCCATATAGTAGGAGAAGAAATAGGTTGCTCTTTGTAAATTTGCTGCATGAAGAATGCATTATATCTGAAAAAGTCAATCAGTTCACATGCTGAGTCAATTTCTGCCTGGTAGGCATTTTTAGATTGACCCAACATCGTAGCAGCATTTAATTTTTGACGATAAGGTCCGGCAAGTAATTCCGCAGCTTTTAAGAAAATAGCCGCCCTATGTTCCCAGGAAGTGTTTTCCCAATTTTCTCTGGCAGACAAGGCTGCCTCAATTGCCATTTTTACATGAGTTTCATTTCCCTTATAGAAATAGCCGAGTGTATGATGTATCTGATGGGGGGGATGAATTGAAATTTTTTGATCAGTCCTGATTTCCTTACCTCCTATAATCATGGGAATATCCATTTCGTATGATTTTAGGAATTCGATTTCTTTTTTCAAGGCAATTCTTTCAGAACTTCCTTTCGCATAACTTAATACGGGTTCATTTTTAGGTTCTGGGACAGTGAAAAAGGCATTTGACATAAATAAATGAATGTTTTGTGAATTACAAAAGTAGTTATTTTAGTACAAATCATTTGTGATACTGTGCACATTATTATTGCTTACAGGCAACAAAATCTATTTTGTATCGTTAGAAATAATTATGAAAAAGTTAATCAAAACAATCATCAGTTTACAGGAATTAAGAGCCTCAACTAGGCCTGTGGTTCATCTTTCAAAAAAAAAGTACAATAGAAAACAAAAACATAAATCAAAGATTCTCTTAAAAGAGATGTAATTTGGCAAAAAATTTCAATTATGCTTTTAGAGAAATCAGATACCATTTACATACAGAATCCAAAATTATCCGATCTTGAACTGGCTTTCCAAAGCTTTGGGACTGATTTGGACGATTTTATTATTTTGTCTCATGACAATTTTAATTATTTGCAAGTAGCAATTGGGGAAGAAATGGATGCAGGTTTTATCGTTGAGTATCAGTCTGGTTCTTTAGAGGAACATTTTGAAATAGATGAGTTGGAAATTGATGAGAATAAGATTTTTGCCATTTTTTCTTCCTACCTCGAAGGCAGTTTCTATTGGAATCAGGAAATTAAATGGAAGAAAATGGAACTAAAGACAGATGAAGAGTAGTTCTGTACTGATTATTGGAGGTGGACTGTGCGGGCTCGTAGCAGCTCTCGATTTAGCCTCAAAAGGTATATCTGTTGTTTTGATTGAAAAGAAAAATTACCCACTTCATAAAGTTTGTGGTGAATATGTCTCGATGGAAGTTCTTGACTATGTGAGAAAACTTGGATTTGATCCTTTTTCAGTAGGCGCAAAAAAAATTGATCAATTTCAACTCACGGATGTACAGGGCAGATCCTTTCAAGCTCAACTAGATTTGGGAGGTTTTGGCATAAGTCGATATTGTTTTGACTTTTCATTATACGAGCTGGCTAAGCAAAAAGGGGTTCAATTTATCCTGGAAGATATGGTTCTTTCCGTTAGCAGAGACAATGAAGATTGTTTTACAGTAAAGACCCAAAAAGGGCTGATTTTCCAATCGAAACTAGTTATTGGAGCCTTTGGGAAAAGGTCAAACATGGACAAATATTTAGATCGAAATTTTATAAAGGAAAAATCTCCTTTCTTAGCTTACAAAGCTCATTACAGGGGTGATTTTCCAGATAACCTGGTTGCGCTGCATAATTTTAGCGGAGGTTATTGTGGATTGTCAAAGGTAGAAACAGATCGAATTAATCTATGTTATCTTTGTTTTGACAATCGTTTTCATCAGCATGGCAGTTTTGAAGCTTTTCATCAAAATGTTTTATCTAAAAATCCTTTTCTCGCCGATGTTTTTCAAAATTGGCAAATGGATTTTAATCAGCCACTTACCATTAGTCAGATTTATTTTAAACCCAAGCAAAGGGTTGAAAACGGTATGATTATGTTGGGTGATGCCGCAGGTTTGATCTATCCTTTGAGTGGAAATGGGATGGGGATGGCTATACACAGTGCAAAAATAGCATCTGATTTAATAGTTGAATATCTTAATAATAGGATCAGTAGGGTTGCCCTAGAAAAGCAATATACGATTCAATGGCAGCAACATTTTAATAGTAGGATACAAAATGGTGTTTTTTTACAACGATTTTTTGGATCAACTTTTTGGTCGTCTTTAGCACTGCAGACACTTAAGGTTTTCCCTAAGGCAGGGCATTATTTTATTTCCAAATCTCATGGTAAAGCCATATGATGTTATTTTTTAAAGAGAGATCCAAAGAAATGGAATGGATGGATGATTTGTCAATGGAGGGTGAAACTCTCAGGCAGACCTTGCAACAAATAGCCAGAGTGAATCAATTGTTGGGAGGCATTCATGTTGTTTGTAATGGATTGAATCAAATTATTCAGCAAAATAAACAGAAAAAAGAGTGGGTGATTTGTGATTATGGCTGTGGAGGTGGTGAAATAGCGAGAGCCATTTGTGATTTTTGCAGAAAAAAAGGTTTTAGGTGTAAGATTTATGCGATTGATGCAAATTCCTATACTATTGATTACGCCAGAGCTCTTTCTTTGAATTATCCAGAAATTGAATTTCGAGTAGCAGATGTTTTTAACTCGGAGGAAATACAGGCAGACATCAGTACGGCAAGTTTGTTTTTGCATCACTTCAGTGAGGAAGAAATTCAGGTGTTAATTAAAAAATGGATGAGTAATTCTACCTATGTATTAGTTAATGATTTGCAACGTTCAAAAATTGCGTATTTTTTATTTTATCTTGTATGTAAAATTGTAGGGGCTTCGCCCATGGTTCAAAATGACGGGCTCATTTCAATTAAAAAAGGATTTATAAAAAAAGAATTACAAAAGATTTTTTCAAAGGAATATCATTATCAAATGACTTGGAGGTGGGCATTTCGTTATGAAATTATCTTGCAAAAGAGGTAAAGATTTATGGCTTCAAAAATAATTGCTACACATATTGCACTGCCACCTTTTACCAGGTCAACCGAGGAATCATTACCCTTTGTTGAGGCCTGGCTGGACATGCAACCGGATGCAAGGTTTAAGGAAAAGGTATTAAGACTTTTTAAATATGCCCAAGTTGACAGGAGATATTCGATTATGGATATCGATGAAGTATTTAGGGAGACAAGTTTTGAAGAGAAAAATAATTTATACAAGGCTGCCGGGATACAACTTTCAGCTCAAGCCTTTGAGGGGGCATTATTGAAATCAGGATTGAAAGCACAAGATATAGATGTTATCATATCTGTGAGTTGTACAGGGATTATGATACCTTCTGTTGATGCATATCTGATCAATCAGTTTCGGATGAGGCAGGATGTTATAAGAATGCCAATTACTGAAATGGGTTGTGCTGCAGGTACCTCAGCTTTGATTTATGCGCATAATTTGTTGAAATCAGGAATGGATCTCAGAATTGCCATCATTGCTTTTGAGTCGCCTATGTCTACTTTTCAACATCAAGATTGGGATATGGCCAATATGGTTAGCGCTGCCATTTTTGGAGATGGGGCAGTTTGTACAATTTTAGGTCCAACAGATAAAATTGCACCTCAGATCATTGATGCGGAGATGTTTCATTTTTATGATGAAATCCAAATGATGGGTTTTCATTTAAGCAATAGTGGATTGAAAATGATTTTAGACAAGGAAGTTCCCGATAAAATCGAAAAACATTTTCAGGAAGTATTATTTCCATTTTTAGAAAAGAATAATCTGAAGATTGCAGATTTACAACATCTTATTTTTCATCCGGGTGGAAAAAAAATAGTTCAAATAGTTGAATCTTTGTTCTCTGATTTAGGTAAGAATATCGATGAAACCAAAGCAGTTTTGAGGGATTTTGGAAATATGTCAAGCGCTACTGTTCTCTATGTTTTGGAAAGATATTTGCAAAAAAATATTCCCTTAGGTGACTATGGTTTGATGTTGGCCTTTGGTCCCGGTTTTTCAGCTCAAAGAGTATTGTTGCAATGGAAGTAATGAAATATTTTAAGGATAGAAAGCATTGGGCTTTGATTTTAGGAGCGTCTTCCGGCTTAGGAAGAGCATCTGCCGAGAAATTGGCCAAAGAGGGAATGAATCTGATTTTATTATTCAGAGAGCGCAGAGCAGAAGAGAGAGAGATAGAACTTTTTTTTAAACAATTGTGTGCTGAACAGAAGGTAGAGTTATTTTTATTTAATATGGATGTGAGTCTGACTGAAACCAGAACTTCAGTGATTAAACAAATAAAAGAATACCAAAAGGATTTGAAAATAAAACTTGTTTTACATTCTATTGCGAAAGGGAATTTAAAACCTTTGTTGAGTCATGAAAACAATGAGCAATCAACCTTGCATATGGAAGATTTTGTTCTGACTTGTTCTCATATGGCTTTCAATATTGTAGATTGGATTCAAGATTTACTCAGGGCTGATTTATTGGGCGTAGATACAAGGGTACTAGGTTTTACCAGCGAAGGCAACCAAAGAGTATTACAGAATTACACAGCAGTTTCTACAGCAAAGCTTGCCCTGGAGGGAATTTACAGGTCTTTGGCAGTATCGGGGGCTCCTTATGGATTGAAGGCTAATTTGATACAAGCAGGTGTAACTGACACTCCATCATTGAGAAAAATTCCTGGATCTGAACAACTAATTGAGTGGACCAAACAAAGAAATCCACATGGTAGATTAACAACAGTATGGGATGTAGCTGATGTTGTTTTTTTGCTTTGCCGGGATGAATCCCGATGGATAAGTGGTGCCATCATACCTGTTGATGGGGCAGAGCGTTTAGTCTGATTTTCTGGAAATCAGATAAAGACCTAAAAAACTAAACAACCCATTTAATATCAATAATTCAAAACCAAATTTGTATCCCCAAAACCATTGAGAAGAATGGCTATGGATCAGATAGGTAAGCAGGGGTGAAGCCAGGGCTATGATGATTACGTAAGGATCCCTTATTTTTCTCTTTGTAAAAATTCCAAATGCAAACAATCCCAAAAGAGGACCATAGGTATATCCGGCCATTGTAAACAATTGATTGATTACCGATTTGTTGTTAATCAGCCAAAAGCTGTAAATGGTCATTACCAGTAGGGCTGACATGAGTAAATGAGATAACTGTCTTTTTTTTATACTTTTCTGATCTTCTGCTCCCGGATTTACCTTAAGGATGTCAATGCAAAAAGAGGTGGTTAGGGCTGTAAGGGCAGAATCAGCTGTAGAATAGGCCGCCGCAACAAATCCTGTGATAAAAATAACTCCAATAAATAAAGGTAAATACCCCATTGCCAAATTGGGATAAATCAAATCATATGCTACTGAATTAGGGTCGCCCGCATCCTTAAGAGGAAAAGGAATTGAATTGACCTCATAGTAAACAAATAATAAGGCCCCCAGACAGAGAAAAATGAAGTTGACAAAAATAAGTACCAATGAAAAGCTGAACATGTTTTTTTGTGCCTCTTTCAGGTTTTTACAGCTTAGATTTTTTTGCATCATATCTTGATCGAGGCCCGTCATAACAATTGTAATAAAAATTCCTCCTAAGAATTGTTTTAGAAAATGATTCGGGTTTGACCAACCATTTTCCCAAAAAAACATCTGAGAAAGGTGTAATTCATCCATTTTAATAAATATATCATTTTTGCTCAATGGAATTGAATGAAGAATGTAAATCACAGTAGAGATAACCGCTATCAACATGAAACTGGTCTGTAAGGTATCCGTCCATATTATCGTTTTCATTCCAGATTTAAAGGTATATACCCAAATTAACAACACTGAAACTATACAAAGTACAATAAAGGGAATTTCTAAACCTCCGGCTTTAAATATCATATCCATAACCAATACGACGAGATATAATCGAAAGGCTGATCCAACTAATCTGGATAAAATAGACAATAAAGCACCGGAAGTATAACTGTAATTGCCAAACCTTTCCTTCAAATATTCATATATAGAGGTTATTTCTTTTTTATAATAAATGGGCAATAGAATCTTTGCTATGATAAAATAGCCAACAAAATATCCCAATACTACTTGCATGTAGGAGAATGCCATATTTTCTTTCCCGGCACCAACTACCCCCGGAATGGAAATAAATGTAACACCCGACAGAGAAGCGCCAATCATGCCATAAGAAACGAGGTACCATTTAGATTGACGAGATGCTATGAAAAAATCTTGATTCTTTGATTTTGAGCTTCTACTAAGTAAGTAAGAAATTAAGATCAACATGAAAAAATAAGATCCTAAGATCAAAAGAATATAAAAAACTGGTAACTGAAGCTGAACTTGCATGGGCTTATCTTAGATTACAAACAAATGTAGTATTTTTGCTTTCTAAATCGAAATCAAAATCAAAATGAAGGATTCAATTGATGTTACTATCATAGACAGAGAAGGTCAATCACATCAAACGCAAGCACCCTTGGGCATGAACATGAATTTTATGGAATTTGCCAAAGCCATGCTTTTGCCTGTTGAAGGAACTTGTGGAGGAATGGCTTTGTGCGCAAGCTGTCATGTATATGTCGAATCAGACCACTCATTCTCTGAAATGTCAGCAGAGGAAGAAGATATGTTGGATGCTGCTTTTTTTGTAAAGCCAAACTCAAGGCTTTCTTGCCAGCTACAAATTAAAGAAGAATTAGATGGAATTATTTTAAGATTGGCACCAGTTCATGATTAAACCTTTATTTGCATTCAGTTGTTACTAAAATAAAAAATTTATGTCGATACTAATTGAAGGAATTTCAGCACCTGTATTTACGGCGAAAAATCAGAGGGGAGAAACTATTACCCTAGACCAGTTCAAAGGAAAAAAAGTAGTTCTTTATTTTTATCCCAAAGACGATACCCCGGGTTGTACCAAGGAAGCATGTAATTTAAGAGATAACTACAACATGCTTATTGAGAAAGGTTTTGAGGTTGTAGGGGTAAGCCCTGACAATGAGGCTTCGCATCAAAAATTTGTTGAGAAATACCAACTTCCTTTTCATTTGCTAGCCGATACGGACAAATCCATCATGAAAGCATATGGAACCTGGGGTGAAAAAAATATGTACGGTAAGATTGTTCAGGGAGTATTAAGAACAACCTATGTGATTGATGAAAATGGAGTCATTATCAAGGTTTTCAAAAAAGTTCAAACCGATGCTCACTCCGAACAAATATTGAAGGCTATACCTTTGTAAATTTCCTTCAAAAAATCTTAATTTTGCCCGAGTTTATCTCGGGTTTTTTATGGATGACAAACAAATAATGCTAAGGCTGAAAGAGTCGGATCAAAATGCTTTCAAATTGATTTTTGATAAGCATTACAGCCTTGTGTATCAAACAATATCAAGAATAATATGGGATGAGTCTATTTGTATGGATTTAACCCAGGATCTTTTTGTTCGTTTTTGGGATAAAAGAAATTCTCTGGAGATTCAAGGTGAAATAGCCCCCTATATAAGAAGAATGGCAATCAATGAGGCTCTAGGTTTTATCAGAAAACAGAAGAAATTCAAAACAGATGACATTGAAGCTCATGTCGATCTTACAGATTATAAAAGTTCAGATCATATTTTGGAAGCGAAAGAACTTCAATCAGCCTTTGAGGAAAGTATTTTGAAATTACCCAACAAATGTAGGATGGTTTTTCAATTGAGTAGGCATGAGGGTCTTTCCTACAAGGAAATTGCAGATCAGATGAATATTTCAATTAAAACAGTGGAAAATCAGATGGGAAAGGCATTGAAAATGATGAGATTCTTCCTGAGTGATTTTCTAAGCTGCCTGATTTTGTTTCTTTTTACAATGGGGGTAGGGACACCTATTTTACATCCAATATTAGAATCCGCTTATTTAGAGTTATTTAAATTTATTTAATGAAGAATTTTTACCCGGAAAATACCCCTTGGGATCTAATAGGTAAGCTGATTACTGGAGAATCTGACGAAAAAGATCATGAACTTTACCAGCTTTGGTTGAGTCAAAATCCTGAATGTCATAATTTACTGGATGAATTAAGACAGATTTATCTCCAAAAAGAACAGAGGAAACAATCTGATGATTCTATCCAAAAAGAATTGGCATGGAAATCCATAGAATCTAAGATAAAAGCAAGTTCTTCCCAAAAAATCAAAATAATGCCATTGAAATGGCTTGCAGTTGCTGCATCCTTATTGCTAATCATATCGATTTGGTATCTAAGAGGTAATTCTAATCAAGAACAGGTTTGGGTGGCAGACCAAAAATTTCAAACCCAGCAGGAAGGAAATAAGACGCTTATTTTGCCTGATGGATCAACTGTCATTCTAAACAAAAATTCTGATTTGTCTTGGACAAAAGATTTCAAACAAAGAAGGGTAAGATTAAAAGGTGAGGCTTTCTTTTATGTCATGCATAAATCAGATAATCCTTTTGTTGTAGAGACTGAGACAGGGGAGGTTGAGGTCTTGGGAACGCAGTTTAATGTTTCAACTGAAAAAGGAATGCGTGTCTTTGTTTCACAGGGTAAGGTAAGAATGAAAACACTGGCAGGAACAATTGACCTGAGTACTCAAATGTCAGCTTTTGCACAATCAAAAAAGGATAGCCCACAAAGATATTTTGATTTAAATGCTATAGCATGGAAAACCAAGGTATTGAATTTTCAAAATACAAAAGTTTCTGAAGTAGTGGCAACCCTTGAATCTTTTTATGGAATCCGTATTGTGGTGCAAAATCCGCAATTATTATCATGTGAGTTCAATGGTACCTTTGATCATGTTGAAGCTGAATTTATATTACAAGCCTTGAAATTTAGCTTTGATGCTAATTTGAAATTTGCCGATAACACTTTTACCCTTGAAGGTGGAAATGGTTGTAACTATTAATTTTAAAATAGTTTTTCTCATTACATAGTAATTAAAATATCCGCTTGGATTCGATTTTCAAATACCTAATTGTGTATCTTTATCACAGAATCACAATTATGCGTTTTTGTTCAATTTTACTTTTTTGCAGTTTTTTCTTGGGTTCATATAATCTTTTGATTTCTCAAGAAAATCCTAATTCATTTCCTTATCAGTTGAGGTATGATGCCAAGAGTTTGTCTGAAATTTTATATGATTTAGAAAAAAAGCATGACCAAAAGTTTTCCTATGTCAAAGAAAAATTAGACTTGAATAAGAAGATAAATGTTTTTGTTAGGAATAAAAGTCTGCATCAGGCTATGATTGATTTATTTTCTAAAAATAACATTGCATACAATCAAATGGGAAATCATTGGATTTTAAAAATGAATTCCCCTTTGGAACAAAAACAAACATCAGTTTCCAGGAAGGAAGAAATTATCAAAGCACAGGCATCCGTTTCTGATACCTTGAAGCCGGAGGAAAGTAGCAATAATTTGAAAGAAATAGAATTGATTCATGTGCCGGGGATTGACATTCGCACAATTCGCCTGGCGTCTGATTTCGATGCTGAAGAAAAATTGAGTTGGCAGGATAGAATGAAAAAAGGTGATTTGGATTTGGTGCATTTTTCACTTTTTGGGAACCAGGGGAATTCTACCAATCGGGATGGGATTTTTAGCTTAAGTTTTGGTTGGGGAACATGGAGGAATTCTGAACTATTACAAATTGGCGGGGTGGGAAATTCCTTGAAAAGAGATATGATTGGCATGCAATTGGCCCCTTTTTTTAATGGTGTAGGCAAGAATACCTCAGGATTTCAATTGTCTGGTCTCATGAATATCACAGCTGAAAATTTGCAGGGGGTTCAAATATCAGGTTTTTTAAATCATGCTGGTATAGTTAATGGGTTACAGCTTAGTTTGGGAATTAACCATGCTGAAAAGAAGGTGAATGGTCTACAGTTGGCTGGTTTTGGAAATATGGTTAAAAAATTCTCTGCCGGATCTCAGATCGCTGGTGTTTTTAATTATAACAAAGGAGGTTCTCATCTTCAATTGAGTGTTTTGTCCAATAAAACGGATAGTTTAAAGGGGGTGCAGATTTCCATGCATAACCAATCGGATCAGGTAAAAGGTATACAGCTGGGATTAGTAAATCATACCCGGATTTTAAAAGGCTTACAGTTGGGTATCATAAATTTTGCTGATTCTGTAAAGGGAATGCCGATTGGTTTGATAAATATCATCAAAAAGGGAGGTTACAACAGGATTGAAGCTGCATTTAGTGAATCTATTCATGTAGGATTTGCCCTTAAAATGGGTGCAAAGCATTTGTATTCCATATATCAAGGTGGTTTTTCCTTAAAAGGTAATGCTTGGGGAATTGGCGGTGGATTTGGCACTCTGATTTCTATGAATAAAAAATGGGGGTTTAATGTTGAACTTACATGCATGCATATCAATGAAAATAAATCATGGACACAGGCGCTCAACCTGCTCAGCCAATTAAAGGCAGGTTTTGAATATAAGCTTGATAAAGGATTTGGAATTTTTGTGGGGCCAACATTTAATTTTTCTGTTTCAAATTATTTCAATGAGAACTACAACACCATTGGTTCATCAATGCCCATGTATTCATTTTTTGATAAAACATCTGATGGTTTAAATATGAAATGGTGGTTTGGTATTCAAACGGGCATTCGTATGAAATTATGGTGATAATCTTATTTAAATATGTACGACTTATATTTTAACACAGATCATGAAATGTTTAGAAAATCTGTGAAAGATTTTTTCAACAAAGAGGTGATTCCCTTTATTGATATTTGGGAAAAAGAGCAATGTATACCCAGGGAGATATGGAAGAAAATGGGGGAAATGGGTTATCTCGGGCTTGATTTTGGAACTGATGTGGGGGGTGTAGGATTGGATTTTTTTTATACAGTAGTTTGGGCTGAGGAAATTTCTAAATGCTTTTCAGGTGGTTTTGCCATAGCACCTTTGGTAAATAGTTATATGGCTGCTCCCTATATTTACAAGTATGGCTCCGATTTTTTAAAACAGAAATATGTTGTGCCGGCTATACAAGGGGATCAGATTTGTAGTATTGCAATTACTGAACCCGCAGCGGGTTCTGATGTTGCCAATATTCAGACCAAAGCAGTATTGACAGGGGACTATTATCTGGTAAATGGTTCTAAAACATTTATTACCAACGCCTATTATGGAGATTTTATGGTTGTGGCTGTAAAAACTGATATGGAAGCTGGGTTGAATGGAATTAGCCTTTTGGTAATGGATCGAAATGCTGATGGAATTAGTGCGCTTAAACTTGATAAATTAGGATGGCATGCCTCAGACACGGCAAGTTTGCATTTTGATGATGTAAAGGTTCCCAAGGAGAATTTGATAGGTGAAGAGGGATTGGGTTTTTATTATTTAATGGGTGGCTTGCAATTGGAACGTCTGATCGGAGCAATTATGGGAGTAGGTGCCTGTGATTTAGCATTTCAATATACGCTCAAATACATGTCAGAACGTACTGCATTTAATCGACCTATCAATAAATTTCAGGTTTTAAGACATAGAATGGCACAGTTGGCAACCGAAATGGAAATCAATAAGTCATTTGTTTATCATTGTTGCAAAAAGCATCAGGAAGGGGCCTATATAGTGAAAGAATGCTCAATGGCCAAGCTAAACTCGACCGAGCTTTCTGATAAGGTTATGTATCAATGTTTGCAATCTTTTGGAGGATATGGCTTTATTGAAGATTATAAAATAGCAAGAATGTTCAGAGATAGCAGAATTGGTACCATTGGTGGTGGAACCTCAGAAATAATGAGAGAAATTCTTGCCAAAATTGTAATTGACGGCAATGAATACGAATGAGTTTATTTTTTGTAATCCTAAGGCTATTCATCTAGCTCTTCTGTAAATCTTAAAGATTTGTTAGTTTTGTGTTTAAATAAAATCTATGGGTTGGTCATCTTTTTTTAAAAGAAAAAATAGTATTGAAGCCAGAGAGATGACTTTCGTAGAGCATCTGGAAGAATTGAGAAAACATCTCATCAGATCTGTATTGGCATTAATTTCAACAACAATTGTGGCATTCTTTCTTACTGATTTTCTTTTTAGGAAAGTGTTGTTCTATGCTTTGGATAAAAATTTCCCAACTTACAGACTTTTATGTTGGCTTTCCCTTCAATTAAAAAATCCTGATTTGTGTTTTGCTCCGGTTAAGCCTTCTGTTCAAACTTTTGATATGGGGGAAGCATTCATGCTTCATATGAAAGTTTGTATATTTTTTGGATTTTTACTTGCTTTTCCCTTTATTATCAATGAGTTATGGAAATTTATTAAACCAGGTCTCTATGATAAAGAAATCAAAGCTACCAGAGGAGTTGTTTTTGTAACAAGCTTTCTGTTTTTACTTGGTGTCTTGTTTGGCTATTTTGTATTAGCTCCTTTTTCAATCAATTTTCTTGTAAGTTACCAGTTGCCATTTGTGAACGACCAAATTAACATTATCAAGGCAAGTTCATATATCAATTATATGTTCATGTTTACCCTGCCAACAGGTATTATCTTCGAGTTGCCTATATTTATTTTTTACCTGTCTAAAGTAGGGATCATTACAAACAGAGATATGATCAAATACAGGAAACATGCCATTGTCGTTATTTTGTTCATTGCTGCTATTGTTACGCCCCCTGATGTTATTTCTCAAATTATTGTGACAATTCCTGTTTATTTACTTTATGAAATCAGTATCGGTATAGCAGCGAAACAAACAAAACTTAGAGAAAAGGAAGAGCAAGTCTAATATGCCTATGAAATATTTCTGGAGTACTCTGCTTATCTTCATTGCATTTAATTTGGAAGCTCAGAGGCTAAACCAGAAAGAATTGGTTTTGTATGATAAAAATTATGTTGTAACCGCCTTTGTTGGATTTGAGAATGATAGCTGTTTCTTGTTTTTGTCTGCTCCCTCATATCAATACAGGTGTAACCTTTCTTTGTATCGAGTTCATGATAGGAAAATAGATTTATATCAGGAGAAGAATCTCTTTTTCAGTGATTCGGTAACTCAAATCTGGCATAAAATTCCATTGGGCCCAATTAGTGGTTTTGCCGCTCTTGAATTAAAAATTCAATCCGATATGGTGCAAACACTCTACCATCAAATTTTTTATGAAAATGAGATGCTGCCATCCTCTTTATTAATGAACTACTTAGATGGTAAAACATATTGGAATATTGAGAATAGATTTATTTTTAAAAAAGGTAGAGAGCATATTTTATTATATAATTATTCCTCAAAACTAGAAATTGCACCTCCTCCTTATAGTAGTCGTGATGGAAAGCTTACTCCCGATTCATTTGTTTTTCAATTTAAATTCGATCAGGATACTTCCTTTTATTTTGAAAATAAAGGTCTCTACAGACTAGAAGATTCACAGGGGAAATATTGTAATTTTTTGGTAGTTGATGGAAGTTTTCCTACGATTACTACAGTAAATTCCTTAGTTCAGTTACTAAGATATATATCCAAAAATGAGGAATATGTAGAAATGCTGAATGCCGAAAATAAAAAATCTGCTTTAGATAAATTTTGGTTGGAGAGAAATAATAATCAAATAGAAGCAAAACGTCTCATTAGCCTTTACTACAATCGTGCAAAAGAATCCAATAAGTTTTTTTCTGACATGAAAGAGGGTTGGCAAACAGATCGAGGGATGATGTATATTGTCTTTGGACGACCAGATATGGTCAGAAAATCCATAGGAAAAGAAATTTGGTATTATACGGCAAAAAATGGTAGATACCCAATGGAATTTGTATTTTTACATACAGACGGCCAGTGGATTTTAAATCGATATGATAAGCTAAGAGACGATTGGAATCAAGAAATGTTCTTATGGCGGTCGGGAAAAGCAAAATGAGCCATGGAAATTCAAAAGAAAATAGAAATTGTAAATAAAAAAGCAAAATTCGAATTTGAGTTTTTGTATACTATCGAGGCAGGTATCGTTCTTCTGGGAACAGAAATCAAATCGATTCGCATGGGCCATATCAATCTATCTGATGCTTTTTGTATCATTCAGGAAGGAGCTTTATTTCTGGATAAGGTTCATATTTCTGAATATAGCAACGGAACCTATAACAATCACGAACCAAAGAGGAGAAGAAAATTATTGGTAAAAAAACAAGAATTAAAGAAATTACATGCCAAAGTAAAGGAAAAGGGATTTACAATTGTCCCTTACAGGGTATATATTAATGAACGTGGATTCGCAAAGGTTGAAATTGCTTTGGCTAAGGGGAAAAAAGAATATGATAAAAGAGAATCTTTAAAAGTAAAAGATTTAAAAAGAGAATTAGATAGAAATATAAAATATTGATTATGAATGTAATTGCTATTCATGGAGGTGCAGGGACTATCCTAAGAGAAGATATGAGTCCTCAAATGGAACAAGAGTATATGCTCGTATTACAGGATACGCTAGAAAAAGCCTATGAGATTCTACAAGGAGGCGGAACGGCAATGGATGCTATAGAAAAAGCTGTTTGTTTATTGGAAGATTCTCCCTTGTTTAATGCGGGAAAAGGTGCAGTTTTTACGGCCAAAGGTGAGCATGAGTTAGATGCCTCCATTATGGATGGATCTGACTTAAGCGCAGGAGCAGTAGCAGGAGTGAGAGGAATTAAAAATCCTGTATCCCTGGCGAGAAAGGTGATTACTGAATCTGATCATGTGATGTTGGCAGGTACAGGAGCTGAGGAGTTTGGAAGAAAAATAGGTGTTACTTTTTGTGAAGCAGACTATTTTTATGATGAACTGAGATATAAGCAATGGGAAGAAATAAAAAATACAGATCAGTTCCAATTAGATCATAGCAGATCCAATACACAAAAATTTGGCACTGTGGGTGCTGTTGCTCTGGACAGTCATGGAAATTTAGCTGCTGCTACCTCAACTGGTGGTATGACTAACAAAAAATATGGCAGGTTGGGGGATAGCCCAATCATCGGTGCCGGAACCTATGCCAATAATAATACCTGTGCTGTTTCTTGCACGGGTAGCGGTGAGTTTTTTATCAGATCAGTGGTTGCTTACTCTGTTTCAGCTATGATAGAATTTGCTGGAAAATCACTTTCAGAAGCAGGGAAAGAAATTTTACATCATCGTTTGCCTGCCATAGGGGGCGATGGAGGTCTGATTGCAATTGATAAATATGGAAATGTATTTATGGATTTCAACACAGAGGGAATGTACAGAGGTTCAATAGATAAGGATGGAAATTTGCAGGTAGCCATTTATGAAAATAAATAGTTTTATCATTTGCCTGTACACTTTATTTTTCCTGTCAAATGGCATGGCTCAACCTTTGCGAATAGACTGGTCTTACGATTTATTTGGTACTTGGAAAGTTAAAATGTTAGACGATAACTATGTTCCCGACAATATTGAAATGTTTTTAGACTTTCAAAAGGAACGTGTTTTAATGTATAATCAAGGCAATGTAAAGGAAGGAAGTTGGAAAGCTAATGAAGCTGACCGTTTGATATTGATTCTCTCTGAAAACGAAATGGATGTTTGGCGTTTGGTTTATTTTGATTCATTGCATTTGTCTATTCAAGATACTGTAGCAAAGGTTACCTTACACTTAGAAAGATCAAAATCAGAAGAATTTAAGTCAAAAGTAAAGGGGTCTGTAAAGCCTTTCGGATTCTCTGATGTATTGGGATCCTGGATTCTCCTGACGATAGATGACAAAAATGCCCCTTCTCAAATGAATCTGCAGTTAGATATTTTAACCGACAGCTCCCTTACGATAACCAGTTCAAAATTAAAGCAGATCTGTAAATGGACTTTTAATGAAGAAAAGAATAAAATTTTCCTGTTACCTGACAGTAGTAAGAAATCTTTTGAATGGATTTTGGTAGATGCCGACGCTGATTATTTAAGCGTTATGGACAAGGGTAAATTATTGAGATTTCTTAGGTTTAAAAGACCTTTGACTGAATTTGATTTTGATAAAATTTATGGAAATTGGCAGATTGTTGAACTTTCGGGCACAAGTCTTTTAAGTCAGCCTGCACGTTTTATAGAATTTAGAAATAAAGGGCAGCTTACTTTTTTTACAGAGGATAAAAAAGAAGGAGAGGGTAAATGGGGATTTAATAAAGAGGGAGATGGTATTACGATTATCAGTGGTGGAAATACAGAAAGCTGGAAGGTGTTATATTATGATAACAGTTTTATATTACTCGAATTGAATACCTTGAAAATGTTACTCAGCAGAAGTGAAAAATAAAAGCCTGAAATTTTTCAGGCTTTTATTCTAGTTGAGGAAGTTTAATATTTTCTCTACACTTGATTTGGCATCGCCGTATAACATTTCTGAATTGTTTTTGTAGAAAAGCGGATTGTCTTCTCCGGAATATCCAGCGCTCATACTTCTTTTCATAATAATTACTTTTTCAGCCTTCCAAACTTCTATTACAGGCATTCCATATATTGAGCTGGCTGGATCATCCTGCGCGCTTGGGTTCACTACATCATTGGCTCCTATAACCATGACTACATCTGTATCTGGCATGTCATCATTGATTTCATCCATTTCTAATACTATATCGTAAGGTACATTCGCTTCAGCAAGGAGTACATTCATGTGACCTGGCAATCTTCCTGCAACCGGGTGAATGGCAAATCGTACATTTTTACCTTCTTTACGTAAGTTTTGAACCAATTCATAGATAAGGTACTGTGCTTTTGCCGTTGCCATTCCATATCCTGGAACAATAACAACTGACTTGGCTTCTTTTAATAGCTGTGCCACCTCTTCATGATTCAATGCAGTTACCTCGCCTTCAATCGCTTTTTTCTCACCACCCTGGCTGGATCCTGAACCGCCACTGGCAAAAATAACAGAAATGAAAGAACGATTCATCGCATGACACATGTGCATAGACAGGATAGCACCGGAACTACCAACCAAGGCACCTGTTACAATTAGTAAATCATTGCCCAACATAAATCCTGCTGCTGAAGCTGCCCAACCGGAATAAGAGTTCAACATGGAAACCACTACAGGCATATCTCCACCTCCAATTGCCATAACCAATACAATTCCAATAAAAGAAGAAATTGCAGTCATGATTAATAAGTGCAAGATACCAGTTTCTGTATTTTCGGCCATGCAGAACATTGCCCCAAGAACAACACAAATAATAAAGAGGGTTAGATTCATTAATTGTAAACCTTTAAAATTCCAAGGTTTGCTGGCTATTTTTCCGTCTAATTTTCCCCAGGCTATAATTGAGCCCGTAAAAGTAATAGCACCAATAAATACTCCTATAAATACTTCTACCAAATGGATGTTGTGCTCTGCTCCATGTAAATTTGAAGTGGCAGGATCAAGATAAGAGCCATATCCCACCAAAACGGCAGCCAGTCCAACAAAGCTATGCAATATGGCAACCAATTGAGGCATCGCCGTCATTTCTACTTTTCTGGCTAATAATACACCTATGACAGAAGCAATGGCCAATGCAATAATAATATAAACATGCCCTTCAACT
>Ga0169931_10002189_pt1 | contig 31972 bp, 32 predicted proteins | sample Kivu_15m_20L_FD_129675 | JGI IMG/M metagenome (GOLD analysis project Ga0169931, IMG submission 129675) | Freshwater microbial communities from Lake Kivu, Western Province, Rwanda to study Microbial Dark Matter (Phase II) - Kivu_15m_20L... | ecosystem: Environmental > Aquatic > Freshwater > Lake...
AAATTATTTTTTATTTTTAAACTCACGTCAGAATAAAATTTATTAATTATTCTGTTATATTAATAATTATTCCTTTATATTACCATATGAGAATAAATCCACTTTTAGGGGACGTAACACAGGAAATTATTAATTATATCTATTTTCAAACAAGAAAAAAATATAATAAACGTAAAATAAAATATATTATTGACACATTAACAACAATTGCCTTTGAGGATGTGAAGCCTTATTTATACACAATCTTAGCAATATTAATTTTGATATTCTTGATGAATTGTTTCAATTTCTATTATTATATCAGATTATTCGCTGAATCAAATCCTCACTTTAATATAAATTCTATTGACTAACTTGACTAATACGATAAAACAAGTATAATCCAAGAGCATTCTTTGCAAAAATGTCCAAAATATTAAACATGTTATTTTTTGTATAAGGAGACATAAACGCTGCAATACCATAAATACTCCATACAACAAAAATAAACGAAAATAATCTCATAGCATTCTTTGAATGTATCGCATAATTTTTATAAATCGTATAAAATGTAAAACCAAAGAATAAAAATCCGATTAATAGAGAAGAAGTCATATCTATCACACCAATCTCTCCTAAGTAACCAAACAATAACATTAGAAAATTACATACAAAAATAGTAATAATGTTATCACGATGCTCCTTGACAAAACTCCAAAACTCTAAATTTATATTAACACCCTTTTCTAAATATTCTTCATATTTATAGAATATTATAGTAGTTAATAACATAATAGGCGTACTAATAACCCAATCAAAATATCGCATTGATGCCATTTTAGGTAACGCTCTAATAGCCATAATTCTAAGAAAATAAACATAGAAGAATAATTCAACAAATTGAACAATCATCTCTAATGTTAATATCTCTCGAAGAATAAGATGCTTATCAGATAAATTTAAAAATACACCCTGAAGTGCTATCAATCCAGTAATTAATTGAATAAGAATACTTAGGTCCGTCGAATACTTGACATTGTTCATTTTAATAATTATTATTAAAATAAAAATATAAAAAAAATTACTAAATTAATGTGGAATATAACAACTTAAATTATACATCTTTTCCCATTTCTTAAATACTTGTCTTCGCATATCTAATGATACTTCTAATGCAGCATCATAATTTTTAATAAACGTTTCATCCTCGCATAATTCAATTGCTCTCTTTAGGAAATCACATTGAACATTAAGTAATGTTATGTTCATATGTTTAATATTATCTATAAATCTTTGAGAAATACTGTCAAATAAGGTAAATGACATGTATTTTTTCTGTATTTTAAATTTTTCAGATAACTGTTTCAAAATGTTTAAAACGTGTGTTTTGTCTTGTAACATTAAATGCTTACATATGATATATTTTTCTGAATTTGTTGGTCTACTTGTCTTTGGCTTATAAACATAAATTTCCTTATAAATTAAGTTTAGTAAATATAATAAATGAATACTTGTATCCGTAAAAATATCAAATACCTTTAATATAAATATACCATTTATTTTTTGTAAACAAATATTTGCATAAATCTCATTCAAAATAAGATAGTAATGCAACTGTTCCTTGTTGTTAAAATCAGTTCCCTCATCAAACCCGCCATCCGCAGTCACTAAATAACATCCATCATCCCCAACTAAATGTGACACATAATGAATATTATCCAAATTATTAATATCTCCAGTATTATTTTTACCATACGTTACACATACATTTTTATTAATTACACATTTATTATAACTGGGTAAATTATAAGAACGATATTGTGGCAAATCTTTATTTAAAGATATCGTATAAATTTTATATTTTTTATTATTATTTTTACGTTTCTTTTTCTGTACACGAGTAAATCCATCCTTATCAATTAATGGCTCTTTTATCTCAATTTGCTTATAATCATTTTCTAATTGCAAATAAATATTAGAACCCTGAATAAAGCCACCAGGCGCCTCCGCGCAATGAAAAATAATGTCATTTTCAGTATAATCACGAAATACATCGAATACATTAATAATTTCCCAATATTTATAAAATGCCCTGTTTATAATAGGGTCTTTTACTAAAAAATCATAATCATTAATATACCATCTTACCTTTTTCCACAAATTTGTATTAATCTTATCAATCTTGTTTCTGTGAATATTTAAAATGTCACTAAATCCATACTCTTTTAATGGTTCTTCTGGACAGTCATCATCCTTAATATTAAATCGCATTGACAATAATATATTATCTATATCATCCAAGTCACATTTAATATCAAAAATCATACTTTAACGTAAATGTCAACTATTTAAATAATAAATCAATTTGTTTTTAAATAGATTTATTGTGAACTCATTGAACTAATAGAACTTCTTACACTACTTGCTGGAGTTATAATTACTATATTATTATATATTTCATATGCTAAATATAAATAATATACACCCAATACATTATCTCTGTTCTCCTTCAAAAATGTATATACTTTTGTGGGTAATTGTTGGACTAACAAATCAGATAAGAATACAAATGCAACTAACAAATGAATATAAATACGAAATTGAGTATATGTAAATTTAAATTTCATAAGTATATTCTATACCATTATAAAAGAAATTTTTTATCCTTATTTAATATTTAAAATAACAATTTTATTTTTATTTAAAAATAAAATTTTTTATAATAAATATTGTATGTCATATAAAAATTTGCCACCAGGTAGACAAAGACGATTAGCTTATGCAACTGAGATAAAAAGACAACGACATAATGTGATGTCTATTCATAACCGAATTTTATTTGGTACTCTTAGTGTTGCAAGAGGTCTAGAATATGTATCTAGAACACCTACAAATAGTGATAATTATCCATACTACAATTATGAATTTCTTTCGGATATGCCAAGTGTTAAAATAGGACTTGTATCGAAAGCTCTATTAAATAATTCTAAAGTATCTTCAATTAAACAGGATAAAGAAATGAATAATGAATTATCTTTTTTTTGTACAATTTGTCAAGAATATATTTGTACAGATGTAATAAGGAGTTTAGCATGTTCACATTTTTACCATATTGACTGTATAGATAAGTGGTTTACAGAGAATAAAAAATGTCCTCAATGTCGTTTTGAATTAATTTAAGGCCTGTATAGGCCTAATTTTTTTCTTTTATTTTGTTAGTATCATAATTTACTTTAATTTTCGATTTCTTTTGGCTTTTCAATTAGTTTGATTATATTTTTAATCCAGGAATCATCGTAATTTTTGATATCGCGTATATTCCATTTATTAATTACAAGATTTGCCATTTTATGTTTTTTATATATTAATTGTTCAATTTGTTCTTCTATGCTATTTTTAATCTGTAAATGATAAATAATAACATCTTTTGTTTGACCGATGCGATGAATTCTATCCATTACTTGTGTCATTTTTGCATCATTCCACCATGCATCCATTAGTACCATATGATTAGATGCTATAAGATTAATACCTTCTGCACTCGACATTAAAGACACAAAACATATTTGAATATCATTGTTATTTTGAAATTCTTTGATAGCTTCTGTACGGTTTTTTAAAGGCACATTACCTTGTAGAGTCACCGTCTTGATATTACTTAAAACGACATCATTTTCAAAGACATGTTTAATTATTTTTAACATACTTACCCATTGAGTTACAATAACTATTTTTTCCTTTTTTTGAATAATATTATGTGTAATATCCAATAATTTTTGTATTTTTGTTGAATGTTTAAATTCTTTAATATGAGTATATGAAATTTCATTTGTAGTAGTTTTAAGTGAATCATCTTTATTTACTGGATGAATTTCATCTACATAGACTCGACATTTTGGACAAGTTACAATTCCAACATGTATCATTTTCTTCCAACAACTTTCACAACATTTATGACCACATGGTTCAGCAATATAATCTGCTATTTTGTCATAGCAAATCGGGCACTCTTCATCTATGTTATTAGACTGATTAAAGAATTTAAGACGTTCAATTGCGTCTTTCATATCACGTGTATTTTTTAATCTTTCCATACATTGAAGAATAAGTAATGGACTATTACATGCTTGTTTTAAACGAAGAATATATACCATCACATTACTGTGTAATATTTTTCGCATCGAACCACTAATATCATTAAATACTTGTCGATTAAGTTTATTAATTCGATGAACAAGTATTTTCATACGTGTTTGAGAATATTCTTTTAATGCATCATAAAACTCCTGTTCCAAGTTGCTAAAATTAAGTTCAACTTTTATTTCGTTCTTGTCTTTTAATTCTTTTAAAACCTCGGATTTTTTTAAAGACAACCCATATTTTTGAATCCATTGATTCAATATATGTAATCCATTCACACTCTTGGAAATAATATTCGTCCAATCGCGTTTTGTATCAATCCCCTCATATCCAAGAAACTTAAAATACGCAAACGCATCATTTGGATCATTAAATATAGGCGTTGCAGTCACAATCCACTTTTTATGTCCACTTAAACTCATCACACTTTTACTTACACTTGAATATACATTTCGAATATAATGCGCTTCATCTAAAATAATACGTTCAAAATTAATATTTCGAAAAAGACTTGTATTATTAAATTGAGAACCATTGAATTCTCTTGAAATAATTGAATAAGATGTAATATAAATTATATTATTTTCATGTAATTGAATATTATGTCTATTTTTGCCATAATATTTAACTATCTGCACGTTAGATAACGTAGTATGTTTATGAATTTCATTCATCCAGTTATCAATAATTCCAGCTGGACAAATAATTAATGTTTTAAAAGGTTTGCTTATAATTGTTGACAATAGACAAAGACTTTTTCCAGTTCCTGCTTGGTTTAATAAAAGTCCGCCGTCATATTTTTCTTCGTGAAATTTCATCCACTCAACCGTGTGTACTTGAAAATCTTTCAAGACCGTTTTCAAAGACATATTAATTTAATCAAGATTTATTATATATTTATTTTATTTCAGTTTTTTATTTTTCTCACCTATTTTAATGGAAAATAACATTCAATATAATGGTAATCAACATTTTTTTAAACAAGATGTAACTGAGCAAGATATTATAGAAGAAATAACTTGTATTTATAGTGTTTATTGTAAAGATGAGAATGGTATAACACTTCTTAAAAAGGCATATAAATCTAAATTAGATGCCTGCAGATATGCTACAAATAAGATAACAACGCTTTTAAATATTATATATAATGATTTTAAAAATAATTCTGAATATAATATATTGCCGGTTGGAGCGCAATCGATTTATACATTATATAATATGAAAAAGGGGAATGAGATAGAACAGTATGAATATTTTAAAGACCATCATTTAATATTCTTTGAATATGTACAAAGAAAACCAATCATGTTTTATGTTTCTACTCTTGAATTAATTTGATAATTTACATCAATTAATTTATTTGTATATAATAATTAGAGATGCCAGATTATTGTTCTCCATCGAAAGTATTTAATCATAAAAAAATAAATACATGTTATGATTCAATTGATATTAAACACATTGTAATGGCATTTAATAAATACATTAAAAATTCAGAACTATGTTATCAAAAAAACAATAAAACGTCTTGTATATCTCGTATTCCTATAAATAAGTATCAGTCAGATGATAAATTATATAATGAACTCTCAAATAGATTAAAAGAATTATGTAAGAATGAATTTTGTTGGATTGATTTACCATTTATTCAACGCATATCTGATAAAAATTTAAAACATTCTATTTTATATTTTACTTTTAAACCCAAGGGATTATTATCAAAGACCACATGGTTTAATACAACTAATATTAATGAAATCATGGAACAATATCAAGATTTATATAAAGATGTGTTTACATTTTTAGGAGCTCAACCAAGTGATTATAGTAAAATTACTCAAATAAATTGGAAACGAATTAAAAAAATACCTTATATAGGTATTATTTTTAATACAGACCCGCATACTGAACCTGGAAAACATTGGGTAGCAGTATTTATAGACAATAAAACAAAACATGTAAATTATTTTGATTCATTAGGAAAATTACCTAATAAAAATATAACATCCTTTTTAAAACATTTTAAAATATATCATTTTTCATTTAATATGAAAGAGCATCAAAAAGGTGGTAGTAATTGTGGTGTATATAGTTGTTATTTTATCATAGAAAGATTAAAAGGTAATAGTTTTGAAAATATAAATAAACAATTTATTTCTGACAAACAAATGACACAATATAGAGATTTTCTATTTAGACCGAATTAATTGATTTTCTAAATTACTTAGAAATAATTTCATTTTTTGATTTACTTTAATTTTATCTGGATTAAAACTTTTTAGATATAATCCATTTAAACTTCTAAGACGACTTAATGCCACATATACTTGATGGTCACAAAAACAATCCTCCAAATCTAATATACCACTATCAAGTGATAAACTTTGACTACGATGACATGTAATAGAATATGCTAACATAAGTGGAATTTGATAAGCCATTCCTTTACATCCATCTAATTCTAATTCCCATGTTACAACAGAAATTGGCCGTTTTATATTTGATGTATCAAAATGAACAATGGGAATATTATAATCAGCACTTGGATCTGGAACAAAATCAATTACTGTTCCAATTGCTCCATTTACTAATCCTAATGTAACATCCAAGTTTTTAATCAACATAACTCTAGCTCCTTTTTTTAATATCAATTCGTTTATCCCTTTTTGATTAAATTGGAACTGTAGTTCATTTATTAATAAATCTTTGACATCAGATGTTTTTCCACTCGTTGCATACGAACTAATATATTTCACTTTTGGCGTTTTTAATTTGTTTAATTGAGTGTCATTTATAAGTTGCGCTTTTCTATTACTTGATACTAAATGAACATATTCTTCCATATTAAACGGTAATTTTTGACGCGTTTTTAATAATTGCAAATCTATATCCGTAAAAGAACCATCCCGGATTCTAGATAAAAGACTTATAAAGGAAGCATCATTTTTTTGTCTAAAATTCTCATGTAATAAAATAATATTTTTCTTACTAAATGTTTGATTAAATAAAGCACTTTCAATAATTAATCTTTCATCTACATTATTATAAAGCTCTTTATTTTTATTAAACACTGGAAGTAATTGTAAAAAATCTCCAGTTAAAATCATTTGAATTCCCCCAAAAAACAAGTTATTTTTGCGAATATTCTGACAAATAAAATGTAATTTCTCTAATAATTCTCCAGATAACATACTTACTTCATCAATCACCAAAATATCTGTGTTTATTATACGCTCTCTATACATTTTCTTCTTTTTAATGCGCTTAATCAAAGTTTCTAATGATGATTCTCCAGTTCCTATCCCCATAAAACTATGAATTGTCATACCTCCAATATTATAAGCAGAAATACCAGTAGTTGAACAAAGATATATTTTTTTGTCTTTAAAATTACATTTTATATATTCATCCATTGTTTTAATTAAATGAGAATTATGTGTTACTATAAAATTTCCTAATATAAATCTATGATTACCATCTAATTCAAATCCATAGTAATCATCTTCTTTTAATTCTGTCACTTTTATACTACTTACTAATGCATCTTTTACTTGTTTTCTTGGAAATACCTTTTTTTTTATACATAAAATAGGAATTTCTTCTAAATTATTACCAGAAATGTAAATTTTCCATACTTTTTTTATTAATGTATCGTCATTCACTATGTTTTTCTCTTTCCTATAACACCCAAATCCCAATGAACGACATAAATATATAATATCATTTATTAAGGTTTCATTTTTTACTGATTGAGAAAATTCAAAATATCCTGTTTTATAACTACCACCTGCATCTAATATACCAGCTAATACCTTTAATCTATTTTCTCTAGAATTACATTTATATATCATGGGAATATGTTTATTATCTAATAAATTATTATTAATCAATTGCTGTTCAAAACAATTTATAGATTCAATTATACTACAAATATCATAACCATACCGTTTATAAGATAAATAACAATTATATTTTAATAAATTTTGTCTCAAATAGGTTAAAATTACATTATCTTGAATAGTAATCTCTGTATTTATTGCTGCTTTATCACCTAACCACAATCCAATAATATACGGGTCAAAATCTAACGACTTTTCTTGAAATTCAACCGAATTCGAATAACCATGTAAATATGGTTTAATACCCTTTAACTCAATATACTTTTTAATAGGAATATCTACATATCTATCTTCAATTATAGATTCTAAAAATTGAATAGATTGCTTAAACACCTCCTTTTTATTCTTATTTTTATAGGAAAAACATTTTGATTCAACTTTGATTGTTTTTTTATTAAACCAACGCACGCAATAATCATTTCTCTCTTTTCTATCATAAATACCTTTCTTATTAGAATATTTTAAACTTAATATATGGTGACTATTCACCACATAAGAATCACCCTTAACATTCGTTACTTCATACATAATGTCTCTTCCTGTTGTCGTTTTTAAAACTTTTCTAGGAGTAGAATCGTCTCCCATAATAAACTCTCCAATATTAATATCTTCAACATTCTTTATACTTCCATCATACATTAAAATTTCTGTTCCCTTTTTAAGACACTTTCCTGTTCCTCCAGGGCCTAATATCAATAAATTATGCCCATTCTTAAATAACTCAAGTGCTCTTTTTTGATTACAACTTAATGTATCATTCATATCTATTTCAATATTTACATCTCTTAGTAATTCTTGAATAGTATCACTTATCTGAGATTCCACCCGAAGAGAGTTATTTTTAAGCATGAATTCTTTTTAAACAGCTAATTTTAATCATTTTTAAAAAGAATTCATTTATTTACTTATTTTTTACAATTTTTATTATGTATTTTTACATGATTGCGAAAGAGTTTTAGTATAATATGATTGTGTAGCATCTGGCGTATACAATGTTTGTGTATACGTAGGTTGTGTATACAATGTTTGTGTATACAATGTTTGTGTATACAATGTTTGTGTATACAATGTTTGTGTATACAGTGTTTGCGTAGAAGACGTATATTCTGGCTGTTCTAATAAATAAATGTTCACAGGAACAATATCGTTATATGTAAGGTCGTGTAATACAGTATTTCTTATATTCATAAAATCAAGCATTCGCATCGTTGGATTAATAACTCCACCCGAAATAGAGCAATAAAAACAATTATGATAAAATTGTCCAGGAGAACTATGTAGTCTACTCGGCGCCAAAGACCACGAACAAATACATTGGTCACAATTCTCGATATTAGCAGAAATCATAAATGAAGTAGACGCATTTATTTTAGCACAATCAGAAGAATAACTTAGATATTTAAAATTAGATTGTGAATCAATTCCATTATAAGAAATCGCCAATGCACACCCAGGATAATCAGTTCCAGAATTTCCATTATGCCAATCACCAATTAAACATCCAGGCTCGTTTATATCTTTTTCTCCACATGTAATTGGTAATTCATATGTTTGACCAGCTATAAAATTAAAAACACCATTGTTCTCTGGTGTTTTTCCTGCACAAATAGGATTAAGCGTATTTATATCAAGCGGTTGTTCAAGTGCCACTCCATCATCAATACCCCATACTTGAGGAATATTTAAAATCAAATGGGCATTTAACGTTCTCGAACAAAATATAAACACATATAATAACATTTTAAATATTTTATATAAAAACTATTTAAAGATAATTGACAATCAATTTAATCATTTTTTTTTAAATCTCGTAAAATTGCATGACTTTGTTCTTGTAAAATAGTTGGGAATAGTGCGTTAATGAAAAAACATAAAGATGCTTTGAAAAATTTATTAGATAAATACATTGTTTGTTTAAAATGTGTAAAATAAGATGTTTTAGTATATTCGGACTCCTTTATTTCTATAATAGTTGATGACTCTGTAGAGGGAGGATATGGTTCAAATGGCGTATATGTATAGATATTAGATGAATTTTCTTTTTTTTTTGTAATGATATAATTTATTGATTCCATAATAGCTTCTTTTATTTATTTGTAAATATAAAAATTAAGTATATTTATTTGTAAATTAAGTATATTTACTCAATTTTTGATTTAAAAATAAAAATACCATTATATCATAATATATGTATAACAATTCAATTAACATTATAGGTTATGGATATGTAGGTAGTGCTGTTGGGTATGTATGTGAGCAGAATGATGTTGTTTATAATGTATGTGATTTAACTAAAAAGGATGGTACTTATGATTATTTTACGTCGGATATTCGTGAATTGATAGCCTATTCTGAGAGTAATAATGTTGTAAATTATTATTTTATAGCTGTTCCTACTCCTAGTAAAGATGATGGTTCATGTGATACGTCAATTATTAATAATGTTTTAAAGACGTTAAATGAACATACAACTAAGGAGACAAAGGTCATTATTAAAAGTACACTAGTGCCAGGTTCATGTAGTAGATTTAGTGATATGTATAAAAATATTGATATTATTTTATCACCTGAATTTTTACGTGAATCAACATATAAAGTAGATATGTATGATACTGATTTTATTTTAGTGGGTGTTTCAAAAAATAGACTCAACTATGATAACATTATACAATTATTTAAACGGCTACATAACCATAAGCAGATTGATGTTTATTTACGGTCATATGAGGAATGTGAAATGTTTAAATATACACTAAATGTTCATTTGGCTGTAAAGGTATGGTATTTTAATGAAATTTATGAAATAGCTGAAAAATTAGGTGTTAACTATAATCATTTAAAGGAATTATTCAAATTAGATAAGAGAATTGGGCATTATGGGACACAAGTACCAGGTCATGATGGCAAGTTTGGATATGGGCTTAGTTGTTTACCGAAAGAAACTAGAGGTATGATGAAATTACAGGAAGATTTAAAAATTGACAATCAAGTTTTAAAGGAAATTATTAAGAGAAACGATTATTTTAGAAAAAAGTAAAACTACAGTTTATTATTTTCTGGATATAAAAATAAATAAACTACTACTAGATAATATAAATAAGAATATACTGATAACAATTGAAATTATAATAGTTTGTGTATTTTCGGAATTTGTGAAAAATTTTGATGGATTAGAAAAAAATTCCGAAAATATATTTGATGAGGATTTGCCTACAAATTTTCCTTCGGGAACTCCTCCACATGATTGATTAATATCATCAAAATTAATTTCACTTGCTTTTAAGCCTTGAGCCACAAAACTATTACAACAGTCTATTTTAGGAAGTGGGCGTCGATTGGGTTGTGGTCCAGGGTCTTGAGTAACAGTGGGGGGTTGTAAATATAATTCTTGTTTGATTTTATCGTCTGACCTACTACAAACTCCCTTACCAAATCCTGGCCAACATCCCTCGCCTGTTTGGCCTGTATGTCTCCAACCCTTTGCAATGTCATTTTCACACCAATCGTTGTGTCTGCCACTTTGTGTTTCGTTCCATGCAACACAATTATTCCATGTTTTTTTTTCATTACGCAAATCATTAATACTATTTACGTACTGTGCATATTGACCTCTACAATCTAAATTATTTTTACAACTATTCCATTCATCGTATTTTGTTACTGATGCTTGATAAATATCATGACGACCTTTCCAGTCATTATATGCGGCATCATCTTCGGCTTTCCAACGTTCTGCTATTTGTAAAGCTTTTTCACACGTCATAACATCGGACATGATGGTTAAATAATATAATATAAATAAAGATTATTTATTTATATAATTCATGTTAAAATTAAAATCTATACTTCAAGAATGGATGCATTATTTTCGTTTAAAATTTCTTCTTCTATTGTATCCTTGATAATAAATCGTACAATTTCAATAGGACGTTTTTGACCTATTCTATCCGCTCTACCTATAGCTTGATTTTCAATATCTTTTCTATAATCTTTGTTTCCGTAAATAGGCTCTATAAGAATAATTTTATTTGCAGATGTCAAATTAATACCAGATGCACAATTTTCTGAACTTAGACAAATAATATTCTTATCTATATCATTTTGAAACATATGAATAGCACGTTTCTTTTGATATACTGTCCCAGAACAATAAAGAACATTTATATTTTCTTGTTTTAAAATATTACCAATTTTAACTAAAATATTATTCCATTGTGAAAACAAAATACACTTATCATGCTCTTTCATTTCACGTTTTATATAATATATAATATTTCCAATTTTTGTTGATTTGATTTTATTAATTAATGTTGTCAACTCATTTTTATCATCATTATGTTGTACTGGCTCAATATCCTTTAATAAATAAATGTCAGATACTTGAATAATAACATTACACTTTGGACATTTTACATCATCATATCTTATATGAACTTCATCTATAAATTCATTAATACAATCTTTACAAAATTTATGACCACATTTAGTAATTGATATTTGGTCAATTGGAATATCTTCTAAACAAATTGGACATGTCTCCTTCTCCTTAATAGTATCAATCACATTTTTCAAATACATATATGTTCTATTGATAGAATCATACTCTTTTTTATCATGAGTTATCCTTCTTCTAAGAATACTAATTTCAACTTTCACAGCATCTATGCTTTCAAAAATTTCACCATCATTATCCTTTTCATCTAATATATAGCCTCTTTCAACAATTAATAGAAATTCATCTATTTTATCTGTATACCTTTTCATTTTATTCTTTAATTGTCCTAATTTCTTCTTATTATGGTCCAAAATAACCTTTTGAATTTCATCCAATGTTTTACAATTTTTAACCAAGTTTCTAGTCTCTGCATCTATCGACGTATCACAACATAATTTTATTAAAAAATCATTATTCTTTTTTGTTCCCTGTAAATGTGCATCATAAATAGAACGTTCTTGCTCCGTAAATTCTAATAATTTTACATTTTCTGTAATGATATTACCTACAAATTCATTTTGAATAGATTCACGCGTATTTCTTCTATATAATATGCCCAATTTTTTAATTGTTTCTTCATGCAAATTATATATATTATCAATATCAATATCAAAAGACGCATTTGTAATACAATTAATATTATACATAAAAGAAGTCATTCCCTTCGAAAAAGGCGTAGCCGATATATTCCATTTATAATTAGATTGGAATGACTGAATCAACAATTTCAATAAATCACTTCTTTGTTTATCCAAAATTTCATGATTTTCATCTAAATATACACCATTATATACATAATTATCTAATAAATTTAACTCCTCATGATGTACATTTAATATATCCTCCAAACACGTAATCGACTCATCACTATCTAATTCATCTAATATTGTAATTATACTCTTTCTTACATTCCTATATGTATTATATCCTGTCTTTTTTAAATAATTTATATTTAATAAAAAATTATAGGAAATAATAATGATATCTGCAAACAAAATATCACCAAAACTTAGATTTTTATATTGGTCATATGTAATTATTAATAAAACTCTCTTTGCTACATCAAATGTTTGTTTGAATTTTTCATAATATTCTCTAACCCATTGATCACATAATTGATTTGGACACAAAATAATACTTGCATTTGTTTTAAAATACGATTGATTTTGACCAGTTATATTTTTTCTATTTACAATACAATCACGCAAATTAAAACCATCCAAATTTTTAAATAAAACATGTCTTTTATCTATAAATAATGTATTTGCATGTTCTTTACAATATAATTCATTCTCTTCACATTTCTCCTTATTACAATTAAACATTTTATTCTTACCTCTTTTATAAAAATAATTACACATATTAATATCAAATTCAACAAATTGATGATACAAATTCTCACTACTCTCAAATATATATGATAGTACAATTAATGTTTTACCCAAACCTACCTCACTAATAATATTACCACCATAATATTTAATTTCATATGGATTCGAAAAATTGTGCTCCCAATGATTCAAATGTGGAAGAATCGTATCATTATACAATAAATAATCGTTACCATCTAAATGAATTGAATGAAATATAATCTTTTCTAACAATATACTATTTTCATTATTATCTACCCTTTCCTTAATAGACATCATCCACTTAATATCATTTTTTTGATACTCATACAACGTAATATCATCCTTTAATAACGATACTACATTCAATATTTCATTTACATTACTTTCGTTTTTTGGTACATTACTCAAAATACACGCTAATTCATCCTCTGACTTTACAAGAATATTTCTCTTAATATTATTATATAAAATATCTATAAAAATACGAGATTTATAATCACTCTTCTTATTCGATAATATACGCTGCAAAATCTTCTTGCTACCATAATTTACCATATAATACTTATTATCACACTTTTCTAATCTTGTAATAAAATTTGCTCTTAGAAAATCATTTGACATAAATGAATAAGAATGTTCTTGAAATGCATTCAAATTCCTACAAGGATGATTCCAATTCAAAAACGGAAATACAATTGAATCACAATAATATTTAGAAAATCGCAAATAATCCGTCATATATACTGTTTTTTGAATACTGGCATCATACACAAATCTATGCCTCAATCTTTCATTATCTAACACATCTCTTAAATCATAAATATAACATGTCGTAAAATCTAATAAAAATACAAATATATTATCATCCTCTATAGTATTATGTAATACAATTTCAGATGAACCTAACTTTATAAAATTATCTCTAAATTCCTCAATACTCATAATACAATATAATCTATATATACTTCTTTTTAAATAAAATATATATATACATAAATTTAAATTTTATATGGGTAAATACAATTTTCTAGCTACCGTCCACCGTCCGCATAAGGATTTTTATTTTATAGTATTATAATTTAATATATGGTAAAATAACATATTTAAATGCAATAAATATTAATAATAAAGTAACACCTTTGACTACATTAACTGCAAAATCTGATATACTTAATGAAATTGTATTTAATAATTTTTTAGCATAATCATTTATTAATGTTGTAGACGCTATATAAAATAAAACTAATAAGACAACATTCTCTTCATTTATTTCCTTTTTAATTATATCAAGAATACCATCCTCTTTCTTTATTTTTTTAATATCCATTTTAATTAAAGTCGGTTGCTCATAATATTGCTCACCTCGCAATGGTCGTTCATTATCATTATTACTCATAATCGAATTTAAACTCTCCTCTTCAATATCATCTTCCTCTGGATGTGGCCCAGGTAAATCGTCAATGTTGGTTGACATACTCATTTTTATATATTATATTCTATATATAATATATTTAAAAAAAATACGTATCGCATTCCATATTCTATCTAAAATCCAGATTTGAAATAAATAGCCTTAGATTCATCGAAATCAGACGGCTTTTGTTTAAATTCATCAAAGAATGCATTCTTAAGAATGCCTAATGGTGTAGGTAAATTAAATTCATGTTCCATACCATTCTTTAAACGCCCTTCTGATAAATATCTATTATATGCACTAGACGTAGAAGAAGTAGATGACGCCTCAGACGATGCATCAGCACCTGTTGTGCACGACTGAGAATTTGAAGTTGTTGTACTATCTGAAGACAATGTAAGACTTTCTAATCCAGTATCAGAAAGAGAATTACTAGTTGATGTATCATCCGAATCAGACTGTGTATTACTAGAACTTGATGAAGAACTACTCGATTCCTCTCGAGGAATAAGTTCATCTGGATAAACCTTTAAAATCCAGTTAAATAATTCTTCTGAAATATATAAATCTAATAACGATGTTAAAAAATAATGTAAATCATACACCTCATTATAATTATATGGAACATTTAAATCATCACTATCAAATGAATTATCATCACCCGGAATAGGTTCCGTTGTTATATGCTTTTTTCTATCATAATCAGAATGACCAATAATAAATTTATTTGGATAAAAATCAGGTATATTATCAGAATATGTCATGGCAAATTCAAAATCCCATAATTTAGGAATAAAACCAACATTTGGTATATAATACGTCTCATTATTTATAATATACACAAAATACTGACCATCCACCTTCTTAATAGTTGTATCCATTAAAATATTTCCATAATGAAAATCATTATGCATCATACGATAATAATGCTGCATAACAGCAATCGTATAAATTAGTTGAAACACAATAATGCGCCAATTTTTATCTGATATTGTTTTTTCATTTTCATATATATTATAAATCCACGTATCTAAACTACCACCTTCTATATATTCAGAAATTAACATATTCGAGTTCGTTCTAATTAAATCCTCAACTTCTAATCGTTTAAGGTTTAAAAACTTTAAAGCACGACTCTTATTAGATACTTTCTGATGACCTAAATAAAAAACTACATGAGGACAAATATTCTTACATACTATATTATCAGTTAACTCTTTCAAGGCAAGAAATTCCAAATTAGTAGGATGCTCATATTTTTCAAATTTAGTCTCTATAGGAACAATTTTTAATCCAAGCTTTAAACCTTTTAATACTCTACTTTCAATTTTAGAGGCGACAAATGGGTATCCTTTAACTTCTGACGTATTTTTAACTTTAGATAATTGAGTCATATCATCAAATCCAAATTTCTCTCTTGATTCATCTAATATAAATCTTTTTTTTCTTATTTCATGGCGAACATCCTTTAATAATTTAATCTTATTTAAAAGATCAAACTTTAATGTTTCTGGTATATGAGGACTATCAGTCATATTAATTTTTAAATTTAATAAGTAAAATATTTAAATAATTTCAACGCAAAGCTAAATTGAATTTATTTTAAATCTTATTTAAACAAAAGCTTATTTAACTATATAATAACATGAATAAAGTAATTCAAATTAAAATTTTTAATGACGTATTAGACCAATTCTTTGATTATCTAGAGAATGAATTCCCTTATTTTAGGTCAGATATTGTATTAACAAAAAGTTCAATTGATTTAATTCGGCGCGGTAATCCAAGATTAGTTGTAGAACAATTTGTTGAATATATTTCTCCGTATTCAAAACAAATTATGGAATGTGACGAAGATTTTTTTTTAAATTTTGAACAAAATATGGGTTTAGACAAAGATAATTTACTATATGGTCTAAAACTTAAAAGTATGTGGATAGAAAATGCAGTAGAAGATGTAGATAAAGTTATACGACAAAAGGCAACTGTATTTCATTACTTTCAAAAATTATTAAAATGTGCATCAAAAGTTTTTTTATAGATTTATTATATAACAATGATATTTTATGTTATCCTTGTGTTAAGTATATTATATATTTTATTTAATAATTTGAATAGCCAAACAGTAAATGATACTCACAAAGTCAACAGATTAGTTCGACAAACTGCTAGATGGGCTACGGCAGCTGGCCAAGATACAAACGCATATATTTCTAATTTGCATGCCACATATGCAATGGGATATTTAATGGCACTAAGAGAAATTTATGATGATAATACAATTAAACGTTTATCAAATGTAAATGTAAGAGAATTAGATATAGAAGTAAATAAAATAATGGATGATGCTATACAAAAACTAGTTAAAACGTGTCCAGAGGGCCAACCAAAACATCAATTCTTAGCATTTTTAGCTAAAGAAGGTGGACACTTCGTTAAAATAATAAAACAAAAATGATTTTATAATATAATTATAATGGATAACTTGATAAAGCAAGAACTATTTAAGGCTGTAAAATCTTTTTTAAATGAATTAGAATTAACTATGGATTATTTGGATGCGCAAATTATACCAAGTATTCGATTATATATGAAACAAGTAGATGAAGATACAGAAGAATTTAAGAAATTTGTAGAATATACATCTCAACATTTAGGATGTCATCAATCTAAATTTTCTGTCATTTTATTTTCAGAACAAAAAGTTCGATCAAATTATTATAATTTTCTAAGTAGTATTACCTTATTTGGTAATATTTTAAATTTTAGAGTATTTGAGAATGAGTCCAAAAATACAAAAAAGGATATTATAAAATATCTTTACTCCATATACATGTCGAGTGTTTTCTTAAGCCAAACAAATACTGTTGAGAATGAACATGTAGATGTTTTAAAGGATAAATTGACTGAATTTGTTCAAAATATTCAAAAGGAAGCTGAATCAGTTCTTATTCGAGACGAGGCCTCCTCTAAGAAAACACGTAAAGTAAAAAGAAATACATCGTCTAGTCATAATGCACCTCCACTTATTCCAGAAAATATGGGAGAAATAGGAAATATTATGGATTCTATTTTAGGTAACAAGGATATTCTAAATATTGCTACAGATATTTCTAAAAAAATGCAATCACAAAAATTAGATCCAATGACAATGTTATCCTCTTTAATGTCAGGTAATATTGAAAATTCTCCATTACAAGGTCTTGTTGAAGAAATTCAGCAAAAGGTTGAAAACAAAATTAATTCTGGAGAAATTGATAAAGAACAACTTGAAAATCAAGCAAAAAGTATTATGAACTCAATTACAAGTAATCATAATATACCTGGTGTTTCTGATTTACTAGGAAATATGATGAAAGATATGCAAAAAGATGGCTAATTTTATTACAATTTAAATTTTTTATTTTATTGATATAATAATATATATGAATAGAAATACCATTTTGATTATTATATCAATTTTACTTAGTTTAAGTATAAGTTCAGGAGTTGGTGTTTATATTTATTCTGTAACTTCTGCTACAAACAAAGATACGAGAAAAAAACGACAGATAGCTTAACTTAATATAATTGTCTTTAAGCTTTGAATAAACGTATCAATTTTAAATTGTGTCTTTGGCATATTTAATAAATAATAATATCCTTGTTGGATTAAATTTATATCATTTAATATTTTAGATACTTCATAATAGTTTCTATAATATAATGGATAAGATTCTCCCAAAATTTCAACTACCGCTGGAATAGGGTTTATAATAATTGGTGTATTACGTACAATACACTCGATTAATGTATTACAAGCAGACGCATCCACTAAATTTAAAAATACAATATTTTTAGATAGCAAATCATCATACTCATTATTATTTAAAAATTCAATTACATTTACAGATTCTTCCATCTCAACTATATAATTATATAACCCCTTTACATGCATATTTCCAAACGCATTTCTACAAATATCAACTGAACGCTTTTTATCAAAATCATTAACATGAGGGACATTAAATTCTGTAAGTGATGTATGAAGATGGTCTAATAAACATTCTGGTGGAAAATAACTTTCACTATTTTTATTTTTCAATATAGATTTTTCTTGTATAATTGATGATTCAGGTAATACAACTTTATATATACCAAACACATCCCTTAACCAGTTACCTATCTGAATTACTTGTTTTTTTTCATTTTTCATAAAATTATCCCATTTAAATGTAACATCTGTTGTCTCTGTTGGATGAACTATTGTATATACTTTGACATGTTGTATATTTAATTTTTTCAAACTCATCGTAATTTGTCTATTTAAATAATCTGTCATTACAATTAAACCTTTACAATGTTGTAAACTCTGAATGAATAGCTCATTTTTAAACAACTCACCACAATGATAATCATTATTATAATTTGAATATGTATGATGTATAAATCCAAGCCACACCTTATTATATGGTATAATATCTTTTTTATTATAAAATTGTTTATTCCAATGAAATGTTTTATCTACATATGTATCTATAATTAATGGCTCATGAATAATATCCTCTTTATTCAATTGTACAACAATATTATTTACAATATATTGCCACCCACTTCTATGAAGTCTTTGGAAATTTTTATTAATTAATGTAATATTATTAGATGTACTAGGAACTTTATAACTATAATTCTTATAATAATCGTCCAATACCCATCGTAACTGTTCAATAAGATTCATATCTAAAATATTATCATTTAGTCCATAATAATATGGTGCATATGGATCACCAGTGATATACCACAACATATCTTCTATTAATGAATTTTTAATCACATTTAAATTTGCAAACCGTTTCTTCTTAAATATACTTATAAGAGATTTTCCTCTTAAAACAGAACTTATATCATTTATCGATATTTTATTTGATATATTTTTCAAAACATGATGAATTGTTGTTTTAATTAATATATCTTTTGATGATTCTATAATATACTGTGGAGGAGAGTATCGAAATGTCGTTAATATATTATTATTATCAATCAACTCCAACAACTTGTCGTTAAATAACACTGTTTTATCTCTCATACCTGAAGAAAACGTCCTCAGCTCCCCAATAATATCTACATAATTTAATTGTATATCAACCAGTTTATTCGTAATCATGTCAATTGGAAAAGAAATAGGTTCGCCATTTTCATTTGTTTGCAATTCAATAAAATAATTAAACATGCCTGGCATATCTTTTTTTAAATTGTTTAATTTTTTACTCCCATATACACAAATAAATGGAGTTTGAGTAATAATACTTAAAATAGTTGCATGAAAACGTCCACAAATAATAACATCCATATTTTTAAAATAACTAATCATTTCTTGATTATTAATAGGTGTAAACTTTTCATTATTCGTCATAGGTGGTATAACATAAAATATATTACTAATATTATGAGAATACATCTTATTTTGTATTTTCTGAATCATTTTAATATCTGAATTCACCTCATTTTTACTGGTATCAAACGGAATAAAATAAACATCATATTGCTCACTTAATGTAATAGCAAGTTGACATATATCATTAATAAATTTATTAGACTCTTGAGGCGTTGATGATAACCAAGGAGCAGGAAGTGTGATTCCAATCTTTTTAATTGGCCCCTCCACTCTAGTAAATCTCACTAAATCATTCTCATTTACTAAATTAAAGGCAATATCTGGTATAGCCTTTACATATATATCACCATATCTTTCTTTTAAAAGTAAAGCATCACTTTCATTTCTTATAAAAAAATAATCACCGATATCCATAAAATGAATCAAGTCTGGATATGTGACCCCAACCCCAACAAAATAAATAGGTTTTTGATAAAAATATTGTTTAAACAATAATAATTTATCATCATTGAAAAAGAATGTATTAATAATATCTCCGCCACCTAATATAACTATATCTACTGTTTTATATACCTCGACATTTGAATTTAATTCTTCCAGATTTTTGATTATTAATTCATATTTAGTAATATCTTTAAAAATATGATGTCTAAATACATACTCAAAAACATCATCCCCCCAATTTTGACGATAATAATAACCAAGAATCAAGATTTTCTTCATATTATAATATTAGTTATGAAATTTAACAAATATTTTGTACGTAATATAATTAAATTAATTAATAAAAATTTATTTTAATAGTCAAATATATATATTATACAATGAGTGATATTTCTACAACATTATCTATGCCATCTATGCTACAAGGACCGTCTATGTTTACATCACAAGAATTAATGTATTGTAGTATTTTTAACTTGAAAATGTTTTTATTTGTATTAATGATTCTTATATGTATTAGTTGTATATTTATGTCTTTTAATTCATTATTTGTATCATCCTCAGATGTATCATCAAGTTATAATTGTAAAGAAGAATTTGGAAACGACCAGTTTTATTCATACAAAGACGCCATCAATAAGGGATATTTCACATATCAAAATATTCCATTAACATCAGACCATAATTTGGTATTTGGACAAGCCAAACGGTATTTCCATCCACAGTTTATTTCTTCTTCCAAACCTATTTATTTATTAGAAGTTTATGCTAATTTATATATTTTAGATGGTAATCCATTCGGTAAAAAGAGTCTAGAAGTTGATACCTCTTTTAAACATAAATATATAGTCTATTTACATAATACAAAAACAGGTGAAAAGGAAAATATGGGACAACTATTACGCGATAATGATGGACTATATAAACTTAAATTTAACAGTGAAGATATAAATAAATATGGAAACTTTAATCAAATTGAAATAGCATATCAATCACCCCAAGGAGAAAAATCTATTATAAAAGGCAATTTTACGCTTTAAGTAAAAAATTGAATTAAAAAATTTTCTTAAACATTAAGAGACTCGTACGAATGCCTTCAAACAAAAAATCACGTAATTATTCATACAATCATGAATGTTCTATTTGCATGGATGACTTTGAAACTAATACGTTTGTTATATTATCTTGTCATCATTCATTTCATTCAGATTGTATAATAAAGCATATTGAAATATTACATCATCGTCTAACAAAACGATATGATAATATATATCTATTCTGCAGACAATTTAATTGCCCATTGTGTAGACAAGCAATTGTTTGTAATGATATTTCTAAAATTACATACAAAAAATATATAGAACAAAAAAAGAAATATGATACTATAAAATCAGAAATTAAACATTTACAAACAAAAAGTTATTGGTTATCTATCAAATTTAAATGTAGACATATATTTAAACATCCTGAACAAAAAGAAGTTTATGATCATTTAGTTGAAGATGATACCTTACTTGAAGTTATTATGCAAAAGAAGATGGAATATCAAGATATAAAAAATAAATTACACGTTTATGAAAAATTATATTATGGACGTTGTATGTGTTGCGTATGTTATAATTAACGTTTTTATTATACATATTTATATAATAAATGGGTGAACATATCACATATTATTTTAACCTCATGTCTAAATTAAACGATGTTTTAACATATATCAATTCTACTAATTTTAAAGAAAATAATAAAATACACTCACATATAACAGAATGTAAAAAAATATGTATTCATAACATAAAATCTGAGCCATTAGTCAATTTATTTCTAGATGAAGTTGTAACTAATAATAACAACAATACTATCCATGATATTATCAACAAGGAAAGTACTACAACAACATCTGAACAAGACTTTGCAAATTTAGCTCGTTTATTTATGGAAGATAAACCCACTCAAGTTAAAAATATTGAAATAAAAAATGAATTAAATACAAGTCACTCAAATATCAATTGTCAAATAAAAAAAAAAATATGAACGATAATATAACAAATGAACAAAAATTCTTAGAAAATTACAAAAAAAGAATAATTAAGGATGTCATTAAACTTATACATACAGAGTTTAAAATTTATGATAACAATGATAAATCAGTAGACATAGAAACAATGCAAAAACATATTTTAACACCTAAAATAATTAAAAGATGTTTAGGAACAACAAATACTATACCCGTTAGTCAATGTACACGTAATGCACTAGAAAATTATGATTATTGCAAGATACATCTATATAAAACATGTTTACAATCTCAGTGTGTTGATTCTAATCCAGGATTAGAAATTGAATATAAATATGAAATCATACAAGAAAATCCCGATAATAGTAAAAAGAGGAAAAAATTTATAGAAGATTCTTTTTATTTTATAGATGACACATTTATTTATGATTTAAATAATAACAAAGTAGGTTATATCGAAGGAAATAAATATATTTTAACATCTGACCCATTTATATTAAACGTTATTTAGCATGCTTATTGTATAATTTTGTAAATAAACCTTCTAAATTATGCATATATTCCTTTTTATTACATACTTTGCCAGATAAAAATTGCTCACGTGTACTTATTTTTATATTTTTCCAATAATCCATTGGTTTTTCTTCCAGTTCTTTAATTTTAGATATGATTTCATCAGTATTATTACATACATAATAATCCATATTTGAATTTTTCAGAATACTACATGTTACATTTTGTGGATGGAAAAAATAATTTGAATCATAAATTGAAAATACAGGAACACCCATCAATAATGCCTCGCATGATGTCGTTGTTCCAGAATACGGAAATGTATCTATTGCAATATCCACTTTATTATATGTCTCTAAATGTTGCTCATGTGATAATGTACAATCTAATATCGTAATACGTTTAATAACAGATTTATCAAATTTGTCTAAAAATGTTTTAGCAATCATCTTATTAATCAATGCCTTTGTTTTAAAAACAAAACGAACCTTTTTATTGCTTTTTAATATTTTATTAAATTCACTAATCACACTATCTGTAATTTTATTAACTCGATTATAACATCCTATTGTAATATAATTATTTTTAACAAAGGGTGCTTCTAATAATTTAGGACCTATCGGTTCTTTATTTTTATGCACAATATTCGGATCATAACACAAGAAACAATTATCCATATATAATAGCTTTTCAGTATAAAACGACTGAGAAACACTCGGATTATCACATACGTTATCCGTAATTCGATAATCCATTTCATTTAATCCTGTAGTAAAAGGATAACCAATATATGTTATTTGAATTGGTGATGGCTTAAATGAAAATACATCCAAACGATTAAATGCTGTATGCCCTGCTAAATCTATTAGAATATGTATACGGTCATTATAAATTAAATCAGACGCTTGCAATTGAGACATGTGTCGAATAAATTTAAATTTCAAATCTTTATTAAATAACGATGTGTCAATTAAGCATTCCGAATAACATGTAACATTAAATCGTGATACATCGAAATTTTTTAAATACGTTCCTATAAAAAAACTAACTGGATGGTCTACAAAATCTCCAGAAATAATTCCAATATTAATTTTGTTATCCGTTTTTGTAAAGAATGCCTCATCAAAGATATAAGGTACTGGATTTTTACCATACAACTTATTAATTTGTGTATGTTGTTCTGTTATATACATTTTATCTTCTAACAAATCAAACACATAACTTAAATTCATAATCTTGTTTTGAAATGGTAAAGCAAATTTAGGTACTACCTTTAATGACTGATTATATGCATCAAGTGATTTTTCATTATCACCATTATAACTATGCATATGCCCATAATTTAAATAAATTTCTGATAATAAAAATGTAGGGTCCGTAGATACAAATGTTTTGTTATAATGTTTAATTGCCAATTTATAATGAATTTCAGCTAAATCAGTTCGTCTCATTTCAGTATACACCACACCTAATTGATTATTAATATCAGGATCTTCCTTATTCAGTTTATGCGCCTTCAATAAATAATATAAACTATCTGGCCATCGTTTAATTCCTCTATAAATAGAAGCTATACCATTATAATTATTAATTAGTAAACTATTGTCTATTTCTTTCTTATGACTTGCTAATTCAATCGATAGCTTGTAATGTATAATAGATAATTCCAATTTATTTAGTCTTTGATAAATATGACCTAAATTATAATGTAACGTAGGACTTGTAGGTGAAAATAATAAGGCATCATGCAAATATTTTAAACAAGCATCATAATTTGATTGTGAGAAATAAGTAAGTTGTGTATATATACTTGTTATCTGTGTAATGGCATCTTGAAATTCAAATTCAATTTGTACAACCATCATGAAAATATTCAATGCCCTATTAAACAAATTATATTCAAATGGAGACAGTATAACTGGAATTTGATTGGAACGCGTAGCATTGTTCTTGTCCAATTCCTTTCTTTTTATTAAAACCATACCTTCAACAATACTTTTTAAATAATTACCTAAATTCATCAAAGAGTTTATAAAAATATCTTTTGGAATTCTTGGTGTCGCATCTAATAATAAATACTCATTAATTTCTACACTTGTAATTAGTTTATTATATTGTTCACATCCTAAAATTCTATACTCTATTTCTTTTACAAACTCTTTACATTCGATCGAATCTAAAATATATTGATTTGCAGTTTCATACAATTGTTTATATATCTTTATATGATACAACTTTTCTTCTTTTGTAAAATTATGTCCAATAATACCCGATAAAATATCAAAAAAACGTTGTGAAAGTATCATCAAAACGTCGCCTTTTATATAAATTAAATCTTATATTTAAATAAAATTAAATTGAATTTATATATAAATATATATAAAATACACCATGTCTAGTTTAAATACTCCAGATGATATTTCAAATACAAATAACGCCATCGATACACATCATTTTGACATTTTATACGGTAAAAGCAAAGATGCTAAGATTAAAATGTGGAAAATCACTGTAGAAAAATATAATAATTATTCAGAAATTGTTACACTATATGGTTATAATCGTAAAATTGAAACACGTCGTAGAATAAATACAGGTAAAAATATTAATAAATCTAACCAAACAAACCACTACGAACAAGCAATTCTAGAAGCCACCAGTAAATGGAACAAAAAAATATCAATTGAAAATTACTCAACCATTCATCCAGAAAATTTAATAGAAACATATATAAATACACCTACAATAGAATTATTAAAAAATATAACCATAAATGAACCTAAAAATGTGGTCGTGTTTCCAATGTTGGCACAAGATTTTAATGTACATAAGAATAAAGTAAAGTATCCATGTTTTATTCAACCAAAATTAGATGGTTATAGGATGATATATAATACGTCTTCAAAAGAGTGTACAACAAGACAAGGAAAATCATTTAATATAATTAAACAATCTGGTACATTATATCGAGAGTTATGTTCTTTACCAGATGGTTATATATTAGATGGTGAGTTATATGTACATAATAATGAAAATGTATCTTTTGAGACATTAGGTGTGTTGAGAAAAACAAAAAATCTAACACTTCAAGATAAACAAAATTTATCAAAAATAGAATATCATGTATATGATGTCATAGATACACAATTAACATATCATCATCGTAAAAAATTATTAGATACATTAATAAATACTGAACTAAATATGATTAAAAATGTTATTACATTCGAGATACATTCAGAAAACGATATTAAAACATATCATAATCGATTTGTGAATGATAATGGTTATGAAGGAAGTATGATTAGAAGTTTTAATGGTGTATATAAAGAAAAATTTAGGTCACATGACCTTTTAAAATTAAAGAATTTTATGGATGCTGAATTTGAAATCGTAGATTATACATTTGAAAAAGATACAAGTGGGGCTGATAAAAATCTTATTATATGGATTATTCAAGTAAAGGAGAATATTCAATGTAAGGTACGTCCAAAAGGTACAAAAGAACAACGTCAGAAGTTATATAGTGATTGTCAAGCCGATTTTTCTAAATTTAAGCATAAAAAATTATGGACAAAATTCTTTGAATATACTGCGGATGGTAATTTACGATTTCCTACTACTAAAACAAACGATGTATCTACTTATATTCGAAATGAAATCATTTAATATATTATGTATAACAATTTTTATAGTATCTACAGCTTGATTTTTGTGAAAACCCCATATTATGGCATGGAGTTTTCATACAATATTCTTTACTCCATTTTCTAGGATATTTTGCATATTTTTTATCAAAGGCGCCCCCAATCTGGTCGCATTTTTCTTGAATACATGCACTATCCATACCTCCTGGAATAGTTGTTTTAAATAATTTTTCTTTAATTACCATTTTAGGATTAATATAAGAAGATAATATAAAGTCTTCATGAGATGGTTTACTTGAGAAAATGTTTTCATTTAATATTTCACTTTTTGTTTTTACTAATTTTTGTTGAATAAAAGAAAAGGTCTTTATTTTATTCTCGAGTTCTTGTGCTGTAAAGAATACCTTGTCAATATTATCTGGTTCAACTAAATATGAAAACTTTTTATATTTGTTTAAATTTGTAGAACGTAATGGAAAAACAATACCGTGTTTTTCCATAAAATGTTCTATTTTTTTTTCTTTACATCTCTGAAAACGATGCATAATGTTAATTGATACCTGTGCCAATGGTAAATTTCCTAATTCTAAAAATGTGTTTGATAGAACTATAAAAATATCTGCCAAAGAAGAAAATTGCCCTGTTTTACAAAATATATCCACCTCCAACTCTAACTTTCTTACTATATTATTATAAAAATTTGAGAAATCATGGGCATAACCAGCAATTTCCCTCGTAGAAACACGAGAATAAAATTGATATTGTCTCATTTCACTTAAAAAATAATAACATAAATACATTCGGTGACATTTTATAGCAAAGTCATTTGGTTGTATTTTACTAAATATAGATTCAGATGGATATGACTTGTCAAATACATCACTTAATCTTTTTTTCATCTTGGCTGAATGGGGTCTTGTTAATAACGTTGGTGTTAATTGAGGAATGCCCAATAATGGAGTATTAACTGGAGATATTAACTCAGAATATAACGTAATACTATCTATAAATGTTTTAATGTCGGCATACATTGTTCTATATTTCATATAATCATCAAGAAATAATACATTTTTTATCATATTTTGAAATTTATTTTGATTTTTAACAAATAAATCAAGATGATTTACATAAAACAACTTTAATGTATTTATATCTTTGGAATCCTGTAATTTTTCGACTATTTTGTCCTCCAAATCTTCTAATGTTGTTGTTGGACGTTTATCATCATATAAATATGCAAAATTAATTATCTCTTCATTACCCACCCATCCATCATATTCAGTATACATTGATATAATATCTTCTTCTGTTGAATTAATAAATTCATTCATAGTTATTATATAGTAACAAAATAAATTTTTACTTAAAATTGAATATTTTTAAGTAAGATAACAATATATAAATATGTATAAGAAATATATTGCATTTGATTGCGAAACAACTGGAATTCACGAGAATTGTAATTTATTAACAGTCACATTTATTGTTCTAAATTCAGATTTGATTGAAGAAAACCGCTTAAATATATCTTTAAAACAAGATGGTTATTATGTCTACCCAGAAGCACTCCAAGTAAATAAAATTAATCTTATTCTACATCATAAAGAATCACTCTATTTAATAGATGCACGTAAAAAATTACATGAATTTTTAATTGCTAATAAAGGTACTTTTAATTTTATTCCTATCGGTCATAATATACAATTTGATATTCGTTTCATTAAAAAAAGTGGTCTTTTAACAAATGAGGAATACTCAAAATATATCAGTTGTAATCCAATAGATACACTTGTTATAGCACAATTTTTAAAATTAAGTAAAAAATTACATGATAAACAAAGTTTATCGTTAATTAGTCTGTGTAAATCGTTTGGTCTACAAAATAATAAAGAATTAGAACATTCATCTGAATATGATATTGAGATGACCATTGAATTATTAAAACTATTTCGAAAATTAGAATTATCAGACACCATGGATAACGGTAAGAATGCTAACGCTGAAGTTATTCTGAATAAAAAACGGAAATTAATATAAAAAATATTAATTTAAAGATATATAAAAAATAGATATATAATGGATTATTCATCACTATTAACTCATATTTCTACACATTTTCATAAAATATTCAAAGAATGTTATGACGGTACTACATTCATATCACCCGTATTCGAAAAATCAGAAGACATTGAAATATTAATAACAATATCTCAAATACTTTATATCATGTCTGAAAAGGCATCTCACCCTATTTTATATTATACTTTAATTCAAATTATACATATAAAATGTAACGAATATGTAGAACAAAAATGGAATAAAAATCTAGACCAATTTACGTCCACATTTGCAACTTATTTAAATAGTATGCTTGATAATAATTTAAACTCACTTAAAAAATAATTCAAATGATTCCTTTATCTTTTTATCAACAATAGTTAATAAATCGAGTGTACAATCTTCTTTTTTATTTAGTAATGCACTATCATTATTATTTACTATTTTAAATGACATGTATACAAATGGTATAAATGAAATCTCTTTATATCGATAAGATATCCACTTATATACTAAATCTGAATGTACCAAAAATGGATGACAGAATTCTTCAAACGAACATTTTTTCCAAAATCGTTTTGTATATAAACAATTTGCTAAATCAGGTAATGTAATACGTGCATTCAATGTTTTATTATATAGTCCAGTATCATAAGACATGATACATTCCTTTTCTGATAATATAAAATGACCAACTAATGTTCTTAAATCAAGATTATACATATTTTCATCAAAGAAATGTAAAATCAATTCATTTGACGCATATTTTACACCCGCGTTTAATTTATATCCTAAAGGCAAAGTATCCTTACCATTTGCATCGTTTTTATTACTAATATTAATCAATTTAATACGTTTATCTTCTGGTAAATTTAATTCTTTTTCTGAATTTGTATCATCTACAATAATTAATTCTAAAAGATGTCTTGGATAATCTAGTTTAAGAAAACTTAATAATGCATTAAAAAAATAATCCTTATTTGTAAATGGACATATTAATGAAAGTTTTGGTAATAATTCATCTTTAATATTAATTTTATTTAATTTATCTATTGATAATTGAAGTGCCATGAATTTGTCATAAAATTCAGCTTCTAATTTAGCATCATATTCTAATATCTCTTTTTGAGTTAATTGTTTATTAATGATAAGAGGGTCATGAATATGATGTTTTTCTTTTTCTGAAAAGAATGTTTGTGTAATTGTATAAATATTCAATGTATTTATATTCGTATAAAAATCATTTATATTTTTTGAAGATTTAATAATAGTCAACAATTTGTCTATACTCGCTCCATTTATAATAAAATTACCAGAATTTGTAATATTAGTAGGCGTCCAATAAATGTTGTTTTCAACACCACGCTCTTCGTTTTTTTTATAAGATTCTAATTCACTCTCTAAACATAGAATATCATACTTTACTGGAGGTTTAGGGATTCTAGTAATATCATGCATAATAATATTTGTATCTAATAATATACCACAATATGGTACATGTAATTTTTTAACAGATAGTAAATATTTATAAAATGTATTTAATAATTTATTATCATCATAATACTTGACAAAATCAAAATGTATACGTTTAAACACATATTTCTTTGACAACTTTTTCTTGTTACGTTTATGAACATGACTATCTTCATTTTTAAATAACATTGCATAATGTTTAATCTGAATACCCGTCATTTTATCATTGTCTTTGAAATTAAAAAGAAGAATATAACGTAAATTTATTGTAATTAAAAAATGAATAAAATACAAGGAAAACATTATATGAATACAATGCCAGAAGGCCCGGAAGTACTTGAATATCACAACTATATAAGACCTATTTTAAAAAATAAAATATTAACATCCATTGATATTTTATCAGGTAAATATTTAAAAAAAGAATTGTTACATCTCCAAACATTTCAAGACAAATTACCTTGTAAGATTACAAATACCGTTATTAAAGGGAAAACCATTTTTATAATTCTAGAAAATAAGACAAGTTTGGTTATTACTCATGGTATGAGCGGATATTGGTCTTCTGAACATGAAAATCATTCACGTATTCAATTCACTATAAGTAAAATACTATCAGACATATCTAATCAGTTATTCTATGTGGATCCAAGAAATTTCGGCACAATGACAATATGTCTAAATGAAGATGAATTAAATGAAAAACAAAATAAACTAGGTCCGTATGTTCTTGATAATCATATTACATTTAATGATTTTTTTTCAAGATTAAATAAAAAGCCAAAAAGTAAAATAGCAGTAGCCCTATTAGACCAAAATTTGATTAGTGGTATAGGAAATTATTTAAGATGTGATATTTTATGGTATGCAAATATAAACGGTGAAACTAAAATAAACGATTTAACCTATAAGCAAAAAGAACAACTATATAATGCATCCATCAATCTATGCCGATATCATGCTGATTTGTCTTATAAATTAGACTTTACGCCTGCAGATTATAATAGAGACTTTTTTATTTATATGGAAAACGAAGATATATATGGAAATCTAGTGCATACAACCAAATTAAATGGAAGAACATTTCATTTTGTTAAATAATATTTTCGTATTCACTAAAAATAATATGATTGTTCTAATTACTTAATACACCATGGAGTCAATCTC